>ERZ507401.4-NODE-4-length-116993-cov-6.67709_pt1 | contig 116993 bp, 80 predicted proteins | sample MGYA00513724_ERZ507401 | MGnify/ENA metagenome assembly ERZ507401
TGCGAAGCAAAATCCCGAGTTAGCCAGCGCCAAAATGCAATTTATTGCATTTTGTGTGCATCGCGAAGCGTGTTACTGGGCACGCAGTGAACAGTAACCATATGTCACTATTTCTCAGATGCCGTCGGCATATTCCACCTGGATGCCGTATTGCGCCGCATAGGTCTCCATCTTACTTCCCCGGCGGCAGCGGATGACACAGTTCTTATTGGTCAGCCATTCCCCCACATCCTGTGGGTCATGGAGGATTTCCAGCACCTTCAGGTTATTGCAGCCATGAAAAGCCCATTTTCCTATCTTCTGCACCGACGGCGGAATGAAAACATACTCCAGCTTCTTACATTTTAGAAATGCACTCTCACCGATCATTTCCAGATGTTCCGGAAAATGCAGGGATTTGAAGCCACACTGATAAAATGCCTGGTTTTCTATCCTGTGCAGTTTTTCGGGAAATTTTATATCCTCCAGGGACTCGCACTTATAGAATGCCTGATTCCCAATGGTCCACATCACCTCGGGCAGTGTGACATTGGAAAGGGCACGGCAGTTGGCAAATGTCATGTCCGGCAGTATCCTGCAGTTTCCCATGGGGTCAAACAGGGCTTTCTCCATCCTCCTGCATCCGTCAAATACGCCTTTTCCCAATTCCCTCACCGTCTTCGGCAGCAGTATCTCCCTCAGATTGCTGCAGTTGCCGAAGGCACCCTTCTTGATCACATATACTCTGGGCAGCGCTGCATGCCTGAGAGCTGTGCAGTTAAAAAACGCCTCTGTACCCACGACACGGACAGCGGGCAGTTTTATGTTCTTTACCTTGATATTATTCTTAAGAAAACACACGCCCAGCATTTGGTAACAGGCTGGTATCTGCATATCCTCCTCCGCTGCGCGAATAACATTTTTTCGTTCCAGTACACAATATTCCATCTTTCTTCACTCCCGCCTTGCATATGTGCCATTATAACATAGAGAGGGAATATTTTTGTTGTCCAAACTGGTTATATTAAAGGAAGATAAACAGTAACTTTATTTCCGTAATACCGTTCAAATGTAAAACCCATTCTGTCTGCAATGACATCATTTGCAGGCACCCATTCCCTGAATATGTATTTGCAGAGATATCTCACGGTCTCTGCCAGCTCTTTTTTGTCTGAATCCTGTTTTGTCTCGAACACAGCATAGCGCCTCCCCGGTATGGTCACAGTTATGAGACCCTCGGGCACACAGGAGAAATTTTTGACGACAGGCCCCATAAGATATGTGATCTCCTGGCTGTCCAGGGGATGATACCACATGGCTATGTAATCATCCTTGAAACACTGCATTCCGGAAAGCTCCGCGTTATCTATTTCCGGAAACTCATGGTCCAGCCAGTAAGCCACCTCCTCCAGAAGGTCAATATCTGCTCCTTCCTCCGGAATGACTGACCGTCCGGCCATCTTCAGCTCCTGTGTCTCCAGAAATGAAATGCGTATCTGATTCCTGTCGTATTCCGGCTCAGGCAGCACATCCAGCCTGATATCATCCTGCCGCTTTAATTCACTGGCAGGAAAACCAAATTCCTTCTTAAACGCTTTGGCAAACCCGGCTGCTGTCTCAAAACCATACATTGACGCGGCATTCCCAATCTGTTCTCCGTCCCCAATCCTGGCTGCTGCTTTGAGAAGCCGCCTCCTGCGTATATACTCTCCCAGAGGCATATCGTAATACATGCGGAAAAGGTGGCGAAAATGATCTGTGGAATAGCCGAAAGCTTCTGCAATATCATCCTGCCCGTACTCCATATCCAAATGTGTCTCTATATAGGCCAGTATCTTATCTTCCATGATCTTTTTCATATGTACCTTCCCCCATGCTTTTTCGACATATTTCGATAAACAAAATAGGATGCCGCACGCCCTGCGCAGCATCCCTGTTTTTTTATTTCCTGTCAACCTACACGAAGCTGGAATTTCTGTATATCCTTTTCACTGGAAACCTTCTCAATCTCTGCTCCCAGGCATCTTAATTTCTCTTCAAAACGCTCATATCCTCTCTGGATATAAACAATATCGTCCACAATGGTGATTCCCTCTGCCGCAAGCCCTGCAATGACAAGAGCCGCTCCCGCGCGCAGATCGGGCGCACTTACCCTGGCACCGGTCAGTTTGTGTACGCCGTCAATAATGGCTGTATTGCCCTCCACCTTGATGCTGGCTCCCATACGGGAGAGCTCGTCCGCGTATTTGAAACGGTTCTCGAAAATGGACTCCGTCACAATGCTTGTCCCCTCCGCCAGTGTCAGTGCCACAGTAAACTGGGGCTGCATGTCTGTGGGATAGCCCGGATAGGGCATGGTTTTTACATGGGTGCGTTTCAGGCGTTTGGAGGCTACTACGCGTACCGCGTCGTCGAATTCCTCCACCTCACATCCAATCTCCTCTAATTTGGCTGTGGTCGCCTCAAGATGCTTCGGAATCACGTTCTTCACCATGACATCCCCCATGGTAGCTGCTGCCGCGCACATGAAAGTACCCGCCTCAATCTGATCCGGGATAATGGAATAACTGGTTCCGTGAAGCTTCTCCACGCCTTTGATACGGATAACATCCGTACCGGCGCCTTTGATGTTGGCTCCCATACTGTTCAGGAAGTTGGCTACATCCACCACATGAGGCTCTCTGGCCGCATTCTCGATGGTGGTATTGCCCTCTGCCATGGCGGCTGCCATCATGATATTGATGGTCGCACCTACAGACACCATGTCCAGGAAGATATGCTTTCCTGTCAGCCTCTCCGCTTTGGCGACAACTGCGCCGTGCAGAATATCAACGGACGCACCAAGAGCCCGGAAACCTTTCAGATGCTGGTCAATGGGCCTGCTTCCGATGTTGCAGCCTCCGGGAAGAGGAACTTCCGCTGTCTTGTATTTTCCAAGTAACGCGCCCAGAAGATAGTAGGACGCTCTGATCTTCTTGATATATTCGTATTCCACGCTGATGTTGGCTATGGTGGAACCTGTGATCTTCACCTCTGTGGGACTGATTCTCTCAACAGATGCGCCGATTTCCCTGATTGCCTCTAATAAAACATTGATGTCACGTACGTCCGGTAAGTTCTCGATGTAAACCATTTCATCCGTCATGATTGCCGCCGCAAGGATGGCCAGTGCCGCATTCTTCGCGCCGCCGATCTCCACTTCGCCGACTAACGGGTTACCGCCTTTGATAACATATTGTTCCATATTCACACCTCTATATTTTATTTATGCTCCCCGCCGGTATACTCGGTACCAGAAAACATAATCTCGTCTTCAAATTTACTTTTCTTATTCATCTGATCGGATAAAAGACAGACTTTCCGGCAGGTTCATGATTTATCTTCCTGCTAAGATAGTCTACGACTTAAATATTATATTATAACAGATAAAGCAATTTGTAAACAAAAATTAATATTTTCATTTTTTCTTCATAAACCGACATTTTTTATTCTCTGTCACTGTTTCAGTCTTTCTACAATTTTCTGTAAAGTTTCCTCCACATCCAGATTTTTCTCATCAACTGTGATATCCGCATACTTTTCGTAAAGCGGTATGCGCTCATCGTAGAGTCCTCTCAGGTCCTGACCCTCCTTCAGGACAACACCGCGTCCCTTCAAATTACTGAGGCGTTTGTCCAGGGTATCGTAATCCAGTTTCAGATAGACGATCTGTCCTGTCTCTGATAAATGTTCCATGGCCCGGCTGCAGTACACCACGCTCCCCCCTGTGGCGATAACAGCCTTTTTGGCATCTTTGGCAACCTGTACATTGGCATCTTCCTCTGCTCTGAGGAAGCCTTCCAGCCCGTCCTGGGCAATGATCTCACTTAACAGCCGGTTCTCCCTCTCCTGGATCACCAGGTCTGCATCTATGAACTGGTATCCCAGTACCTTTGCCAGAATGACTCCAACCGTACTTTTACCCACACCGGGCATTCCGATCAATACTATGTTTCTTTTCATTTTCTGCTTTTCTTCTTTCTGCTCTTCTTAACACTGTATCCGAAGGTTCCCAGCTTTTTCCCGAGGCTGTAATACTCTCCGTGGGAATAGACAATGGGATTGGCAAGAGCCAGGTCAAATTTCCCCTTCTCATTCATGTATTCTTTGTCCACATGTACGGCCAGCACATCCGCAAGGAACATGCTGTGGCTTCCGTACTCCGTGATCTCCTTCACACGGCACTCTATGGAAACCGGTGATTCTTTTATCATCGGGGCACCCACATGGGAAGCCTCCTCTCTGGTGAGATGGGCCATTTTAAACTTGTCCACATCCCTGCCGGATTTTACCCCGCAGTAATCTGTGGCATATGCCAGCTTTTCCGTGGTCAGATTTATGACAAACTCTCTGGTGCTGCAGAGCATTTTATAGGAATAGCGCTCCGGCCTTACGGAAATGGATACCATGGGCGGATTGGTGCAGACCGTCCCGGCCCATGCCACGGTAATGATATTGTCATGCCCTTCTTCATCCGCCACCGTCACCATCACGGCTGGCAGCGGGTAAAGCATGTTTCCGGGCTTCCATTCTATTTTAGACATTTTGTTTCCTTTCTTCAAAGGTTTTTATTCGCATTTTTCGAGCACAATCGGCTCTCCGTCCTCCGGAGTAAGCTCCATGAGGGTTCCTTCACTCTCGATCACGGTGCCGCGAAAACACCATTTTCCCTTTGGCACAGCCACATTTCTGGATGTTCTGCCTTTTTCACAGATAGGTGCCACCAGAATATCTTCTCCCAGCATGAACTGGTCATTGACCCTCTCGTATCCGCCCTCAGGAAACTCATATGCCATATACCGCGCAATGGGTTCCCCTGTCCGCGCAGCATGGTGGGCAAGCTCCAGAATCCTGGCAGCATAGCGTTCCCTCAGTTTCACACTCTTTAATATCCTGTCATAGCTTTCCCTGCCAAGCACTCTCCAGGGCGCTGCGGAGAACTGCATAACGGGCAGGAGACAGGCAATCTCACTGTGCCGGTTGAACAGTTCCTGGTCCAGATTGCCGCTGTTTTCCTGGAAATTCACGTATTCGCCGCCGCCGATCATATCCGGACTGCCAAAGGGATGTCCTGTGATCCCCTGCATGAGGGTGTCGGGCAGCAGCGCCCGGATGCCCTCCTCGCCCCAGTTGTGGGGCTTGTCACAGAGTCTCTGCATCAGGGACATTCCCCCTGCCTTAAAGGCCATACGCAGCTCGTTGAACGGGAATTTCTCCGCGTAAGCGCACCAGAGGCGTGCCATCTCATTGGACGTGACACCGCCGGCAGTGACCATGTCGTCAGGATAATAGAACACGTCCGCCCCATCGAACTTAAAACCATCCACGCCAATGGCTCTCAGGGCCTGAAGCTGCTCATCCAGCCAGTTTACAGCCGTCGGATTCGACAGATCCAGGGCAGCGGACCAGCCATTCCACCACTCTGTGATGAGAGGCTTTCCGTCAGGATTTTTAATGAGAATATCCATAGCCTTTGCCTGACGGTACTGCAGGGTGTCCGGAGTAATGTAGGGACAGATCCAGAGCATGACAAAAAAGCCTTTGTTGTGAAGTGTCTTCAGCATTTCCTCCGCATGGGGAAATTTTTCCCGGCTGAAAACCCATTTCCCATAGTAGTCAGACCAGCCGTCATCAATCATGAGCACACCTGCAGGCATGCCGTTTTCCAGAATATGATCCGCGTAACGAAGAATATCCTCTTCATTCTGCCAGAATGTAAGCTCTATCCATGAATTGTAGACCGGATTTTTGAAAAACTCATCACTCAAGGTGTTTTCCCGGAAAGGAAAATGTTCTCTGCAGGCGGCCAGATACGCGCCTTTTAGGTTTACATAACCTTCTCTCAGTTCCACATTCCGGTCAATTGTAATGTTTCCGCCGCCAAAATGCAGCAGAAAGCCCTCCTCACACCAGATGTAGCGGCCCTTTGTGGATACAAAGAAGGGTACTGCCTGATTTGTACTGTCATTTCTCCGCAGATCGATCTCTGCTTCACTGAAGGCATCGTAGGGCTGCGCACAGGAGCCGTATACATATCCGCCGTACCAGTATTCATTTTCTAAAATTGGAAATACCATATCTTCCTCCCGTATAAGACCCCGCAGAGTCCTAGTTATTATTCTGCTGCAGCGTACCGATAAAGGCCGGGATAAGCTGCTTCTTCCTGGAAACAACTCCCTGAAGGATATAGCCGCCCTCCTCCTCTTTCACACCAAAGGCATCCTCCACCAGTTTCCCGCTTCCGTCCCCGTAACAGATGATCTCTGAGGATTCGTCCAGTATGTTGGTAAGCATGATGAATACCATAGTGATCCCGTTCTTGCCGCATTCCTTTTTCATAAACGGAATCAGGCGTTTCTTCAGATCCTTCAGCTCCTCCTCATTCATGGAGCTGATCTGACCCACGCCGAAGTTGGTGTCGTCTGCGGTAAAGCGTTTGAAATCCTGATAGAAAATGCCTTCTGTGGTCTTTCCTTTCAGATTGCTTCCCGCTGTGAACATTTCTTTTGCAAATTCTTCTATATTTACACCGGCAATGAGGGCCAGCGCCCCTGCTGCCATCTTGTCCATATGGGTGCAGGTGGGCGAACGGAACATAAGCGTATCGGAAATGATGGCCGCGCAGAGAAGCCCTGCAATGTTCGGCTGTATTTCCATGGCTTTCTCCGTATATATCTGATACATAATGGTGGCAGTGCATCCCACCGGCTGATTTCTGAACATGATGGGCGAGATGGTTTCCAGAGATCCCAGTCTGTGGTGGTCAATGATCTCCAGGATATCGGCTGCATCAATATTATCCACTGCCTGAGTCTTCTCATTGTGGTCCACCAGGATCAGCTCTTTCTTCTTCATGCCCAGCAGGTTTCGTCTGGACACGGTTCCGATGTATTTTCCATGCTTGTTCACCACAGGGAAAGCCCTGTGTCTGTTCTTAACCATCACATCCTTGATATCGTCCGTAAAGTCGTCGGTCTGAAAGGTTATCAGATTGTCCTTCTTCATAATGTGTTTTACGGGGATACTCTGGTTGATGAGTCTTGCCACTGTAAAAGTATCCAGGGGAGAGCGGATGATCACGCAGTCATTTTTCACGGCTGCATCCTTGATATTATCCGCCACCTCAGCACTGTTGCAGACAATGACGCAGCTCACGTTCTCGCGGATGGCACACAGATGGTCCTCGTGTCTGTCACCCAGGATCACCAGGTCGTCCTCCTCCAGAAATTCTCCCAGCTTATCCGGATGGGCCGCGCCGATAACCACTTTTCCCCTGACAAAATATCCATGGGGATTTCCCGTTACCACGGTACCATCCACAGTGTTGGCAATGCTTCTGTACTGGGTTCTGGCATTTGACAGGAAATAATTGTCGTGGGCATCCATATAGGATTTCGCAATATCTCCTGTAGTGATGAGTCCTTCAAGCTGTCCGTCCTCTTTTGTGATGGGCAGTGTCACGGCATTGCTCTCTTTCATAATGGCCCAGGCATCCTTGATGGAAATGCTGCTGGAAACACCTGGTGTCTCCCTGATCTCCATATCCTTCACCTGTGTGCCCACATCTGCCAGATAACCCGGCGCCTCCATACCGAAACGCTTCAGTACATACTCCGTCTCACTGTTGATCTGTCCTGCTCTCTTTGCCAAATATCTTCTTCCGTCGCCGGAGCGGTTCTTGATATCCGCATAGGCGATGGCTGAGCAGATGGAATCCGTATCCGGGTTTTTATGGCCCATAATATAGATTTTCCCTTGTTTTGCCATTCTCTGCGTCCTTTCCCTTGCTTCTATAATAATTATAATTTTCTGTAGAATTTTCCAGTCTATGCATTGTATTTTTACCTGACGGCTTAACGTGTTTCCCTGTTGGGGAATTCCTATGGTCAGTACAGTAAATGCACTGGCCTGTTGAATAGTTACATCCTAACATACTTTTGGGAGAATATCAATTTACCTGCCTTTTTTCATTTTAAAGAGTTATGGAAATTTATTGTTTACTGCTCAGTGTCCTCAGTACCAATTGTTAGATTTTATGCTGCGATAAAATTGGCCTGGTGACCAGTGTGACCATATATGGCAGCTGGTTGGACATGCATATGTGGCCGCCGCGGATTTGTTTTATTTAATAAGCAGTCACAAAGGATGACCCTGGTTTTTCCTGATTTTGACTGTCTGGAGGAGTTACCTGAATCAAATATATGATCTTAATGGGACTGCTGCTCTCATCTTGTTTTATAGATAATATGTTAGGTGACTTGGTGGGTTTAGGTAATCTGAATGGTCTTGAACTTCTTTTCTGCTTGTTTTACATTTAATCAGACTGACGCACCGTGCCTTTGTAAGTATCCTGGAATATTCTGACCTTTTTTTCTGCTTGTTTTACACATAATCAGGCTGACCTCTTGCGCTTTTGTAGGTAATTTCGTAATCTTTTGCCTTCTTTTCTGCGTATTTTACATATAATCAGACTGACACCTTGAGCTTTCGTAGGTATCCTAGAAGATTCTGACCTTCTTTTCTGCGTATTTTACATATAACCAGACTGACGCCTTGAGCTTTTGTAGGTATCCTAGAAGATTCTGACCTTCCTTTCTGCTTGTTTTACACATAATCTGATAGACGTTTTTAAGATTGGCAGGTAATCTTAAGGAACCTGACCATGTCTACTACCCATATTACATATAATCTGAAACAGGCTCTTGGCTCTAGTTGGTGGGCTCGAAAAACATTACTCTGGTACTTCTCGAATGATATATAAATAGAAATTTTAGGTTATCTCCCTGGCTGAACCACAGCAAACTTCAGTTATAGATCAGAGATACCTGTTGCCGGCGGGAAAAGCCTGTGAAACTAAGAAAACGCAAATTTTCGGGATTATCTCTCTGATTTTGAATCTGTCTTGGGATTCAAAATATCTTAAATCATTTCATAATAACGGACCGACCTATGTCTGGTCTGTCCTTTCGGAAAATTCGTGCTTTTCACCATATTTTTTGCAGGGGTCTTCGGAAGGATAGGAAACCTCCTGCGTCAATTTAATTCATTGAAAACTCATAAAACATGTTTTATATGGAAAAACGGAAACAGCAGCCCCATATCATGCAGTGACACCCTGATTTTTATGCCGGAATCCACTTTGAACTGTATGCGGAAGGACTGGCCCTGGGAAAGGCAGAGGGTATTATAACTCTGCTGAAGGATCTGGGCGAAGTATCTGAAAAACTGCAAAGAAACATTATGGAGCAAAACGACACCGAAGTTCTGGACCCATGGATTAGATATGCGGCCAGGGCCAAGACAATTGAGGACTTTGAACAAAAATACAATAACTCCTGACCATACCCCAAAACCGAACATGCTAACAGAAAGAACTGCACACGGACATTGCAGACCTTCCCCTTTCTGTGATATAATCGAAAGCAAAAGAATTTGCTAACCGACACAGGAGGGAAAATCATGGCAGAAGAAATGAAAAACCAGGAAACTATGGACGACTTCGCAAAGGAGATCGATGCTTCTTTTGAAAGTTTCAGAGATGCGGATATGGACATCTGGGAGAAGCTGGAGAAGATGAAAGAGGACAAGACCGAATTTGACGTGACCATTGAGGGCATCGTAAAAGGCGGCGCTATCGCTTACGTGGAAGGCATCCGCGCTTTCATCCCCGTATCCAAGCTGTCCCTGCAGTATGTGGAAGACCCGGAGGAGTTCCTGAAAAAAACTCTGACTGTCCGTGTCTTTGATGTAAACGAGGAGGAGAACAACCTGGTCCTCTCAGCAAGAGAAGTCTTAAGAGAGAAAAGAGACGCTGAGAAACGTGAAAAAATCGCTGACATCAAAGTCGGCACAGTTCTGGAAGGCACTGTTGAGACACTGCAGAACTACGGCGCATTCGTGGACTTAGGTGACGGTATCTCCGGTCTGGTACACGTATCCCAGATCAGCCAGAAGAGGATCAAATCCCCGAAAGCAGTTTTATCTGTAGGCGATAAGGTAACTGTTAAAGTGATCAAGAATGAAGACGGCAAGATCAGCCTCAGCATGAAAGCACTCCAGGAAGTGCCGGAAGAGAAGGATGAGTTTGAAGATATCGAAATTCCGAAAAGCGAAGAGCTGACCACCACTCTCGGTTCCCTGTTTAAAAATATCAAACTGGATTAAGACAGGAGTACAGAACATTGAAAAAATTACTGAACCGGATTTTCGTGGATGGTTTGAGCGGCATGGCCTCCGGGCTTTTTGCCACGCTGATCATCGGCACGATCATCCAGCAGATAGGAAATCTCATTGGCGGAAATATCGGGACTCTGCTGTACCAGTTCGGCAAGATGGCTGCAGCCATGACAAGCGCCGGAATCGGTGTGGGTGTGGCCTGCAGATTTAAGGAGGCACCTCTTGTGGTGCTCTCTGCCGCCACCGCAGGCATGGTGGGCGGTTTCGCAGGTAAGATCACTGCGGGCGCCGTATTTGCAGAGGACGGTTCTGTCATCCTGTCCGGCCCCGGGGAACCTCTCGGTGCCTTTGTGGCCGCTTATGTTGCTATTGAACTGGCAAGGCTGGTAGCAGGCAGAACACGCCTGGATATTATCCTGGCACCCCTTGTGGGTATCCTCTCCGGTTCTGCTGTGGGCATACTTGTAGGCCCTCCCATCAGCCGCATGATGACACAGTTAGGCTCCCTTATCAACTGGGGAACCGAACAGCAGCCGTTTCTTATGGGCATCATCGTGTCTGTCCTTATGGGCATGATACTTACGCTGCCTATAAGCTCCGCCGCACTGGGCGTTATCCTGAATCTGTCCGGTCTGGCTGCCGGCGCAGCAACTGTAGGATGCTGCTGCAACATGGTAGGCTTTGCTGTGGCAAGTTTTAAGGAGAACGGGGTTTCCGGTCTTCTGGCACAGGGTATCGGTACATCCATGCTCCAGGTGCCCAACATAGTAAGAAAACCGGTCATCTGGCTGCCGGTAATCCTGTCCAGTGCGATTCTGGGACCCATCGGCACCATGGTATTTAAAATGACCAACAACGCCACCGGCTCCGGAATGGGAACCGCAGGGCTTGTAGGCCAGATCATGACATGGCAGACTATGGTTCCCGCAGAGGGAGCCGTACTCGTAATGGTGAAAATCATTGTGATCCATTTTCTGCTGCCGGGACTTCTGTCCCTGTTCTTCTGCAACTGTATGCGGAAGCTGAACTGGATCAAGAATGGTGATATGAAGCTGGAAGTGTAAAATATTGTCAATCCTATAAAATTTTCATTAACAATCGTCAAAAATGTGACAATCTGACGCTTTTGTGATATACTTGATAAAAGTGGGAAATCTTCCTGCCGGCAGTAAAATACACCTGACAGAGTGTCCTTGAACTGCCACGAATCACGAAAGAGGATGTGAAAAGAATGAGCAGCGCCCTTCATATTACCAATTACGAGGACGTAAACAGCTGGGAAACTCTGATGTTCCTGTACAATGCCGCATTGAAGGAAGTGGGGACCAAGATTGATATTCTGAACGAAGAATTTCAGCACATCCACCGTTATAATCCGATAGAACATGTAAAATCCAGGATTAAAACTCCTGAGAGTATTGTAAAGAAACTGAGGAAGAACGGATATGATTCCAATATCGAGAACATGGTCAAGTATGTAAACGATATTGCAGGTATCCGAATCATCTGTTCTTTCACTTCAGATATTTACCGCATAGCCGACATGATTGCAAAACAGACTGATTTGAAGATACTTTCCCTGAAGGATTACATCAAGAATCCTAAGGAGAGCGGTTATCAGAGTTACCATATGATCGTAACCGTACCCATCTTCCTGTCAGACGGAGTAGTGGAGACCAAGGTGGAAATACAGATCCGCACCATCGCCCAGGACTTCTGGGCAAGCCTGGAGCACAAGATTTATTACAAATTTGAGGGAAATGCTCCGGCCTATATAAGCAGTGAATTACAGGAATGTGCCAAAATAGCATCCCAGCTTGACCGCCGTATGCTGTCCCTGAACGAGGCAATTCAGAAGTGCAGTACCGGTTATGATAATGATTAGACGTCCGGGCCGGCCTTAAAGAGTGCCGGCTGTTAAGAAGTATGAAAGAGAGGCCCCTGGCCGCAGATATTCTGCATGCCCGGGGCCATCCTTTTATTTATCAGCTAAAGAGGTTCTTAAAGAACTCTATGATCTTATCAAAAAATCCCTGTACCTTTTCCTGGTTGATATCCAGCTTCAGTCCCAGGTCCTCAATCTTGTTATACAAATCCTTTGCCTGTTCCTTCAGGCTGTCCACGTCCAGATCCAGCCCCTTGATCTTCTCCATCAGATTCACAATAGCCTGTCTGTCCTCAGCGGAAAGATTGATCTCCATCTCATCTGCCGCCTGGTCCACCACGTCACCTATCTCATCCTCTGACATGTTCTGGGCCTCCACGACCTTTTCCTTGACCGCGCCCACAAGCTGCTCTGCCTTCTCGCTGTCTCCCACATTCTCAGCCAGCTTTCCTGTGATGACCAGCTCATTGGTGGCTGTGTCCACATTTTCCTGCTCCACTTTCTCTCCGGTCATGTTCTCGTAGGACTTAATGGCGCCTACAAGAGCTGCTGTCCCTGAGATCTTAAATGGTCCCGCAACTACAATATCCGCATCCTTGATGCCTGCTGTCACCAGGGCATTCTGGTACATACCGGTGGTACAATAGGAAATGTTGTGAGTTGTTACCTTGATTCCGTTCCCGTCCGTCTTGCCTTCTACCAGTACGGATGAGAGCGCTCTGGAACCAATCACACTCTTGTCCAGATAAGCATCCAGATAGTCGTGTTCATCCTGGTTGGTGATAGTGGCTACCGTATAATTTTTCAGGTCATCCTCTGTAATCCCCAGAAGCTCCAGTACGGTTGCACGCTCCTGCGCATTCAGATCCGCGCCTAATGATACATATGGTTTTTCCAGTTTGGCGTCCTCCCTGTCTGCCAGTACACTGACTGGTGATGCCAGCAGCATGATCCCCGCAGCCAGGAACGCAATTCCTCGTTTCATCATAATCATAACTCCTTTCATTTATCCCCTTGCAGCTCGCAGGATGTCCCTGCCTGCTATAAGAATAGCATAAATCATCAAATCCTGCATCTAAAGTTTCTCTTAAAATTTTCCTAAGGCTGCGGTTCACTGCCCGCCGTCCAATTAGGTATTTCCCCCAAGGGGATGCTGTGTGGTGCACATTGGAATATAGCTTTAATTTGTATAGTGGGTAAACAAATTACTTGCCCCAAGTATAGAAGAAGTGGTATGATTACTATAACAGTAATTACATTCTGCATTACGGAGGATTATTTATGGCGATCGCAAACCAAGAAATGATAAGAGACAACAACAGGCGGCAGGTCCTGGAATATATTGTAAACAATCCGCCTATCTCCCGTGCTGCTCTGGCTAAGGAGCTGCATCTGACAAAGGCAACCATATCCAACATTGTGCAGGAGCTGATGGACCAGAATCTGGTGGCAGAGATAGGCAGCGCCCAGACCGCCCTGGGCAGGAAGCCCATCCTTTTGGAGTTCCGGAAAAAATGCGGTTATGTCTTTTCCATAGATGTCCATCCCCGTCAGATCATCACACTGACCGCTGACTTAAAGGGTGAAGACTGCCATTTGAAGGAATATCCCTTCCGGGAGGAGGACAGTCTGCTGGAGCTGCTCCGCGGTATTATGAAAGAAGCCATTCCCCGGTGCAAGGATGCTCCTTATGGGATTGTGGGAGTATCCATCGGTATTTACGGTGTTGTGCGGGACAATGAGATCATTTTTACCCCCTACTACCCTCTTCCAGAACCTTACCTGGGAAAAATCCTGGCCGGGGAGTTTGGCATACCGGTACATGTGGAAAATGAATCCAATCTGTCCGTGCTGGGTGAGTCCGCATTTCATTATAATTATAAAAATATGATCCATCTGAACATACACGATGGAGTCGGTATGGGTATCCTTATTGATGAGCAGCTCTATAAAGGCCGTGACGGCTACGCCGGAGAGTTCGGCCACACCATCCTGTTCCCCGACGGCAAACCCTGTCCCTGCGGCAATAACGGCTGTTTTGAGCTGTATACTTCGGAGAGGGCTATTCTGAAAGAATATGCTGCGCGCACCCATCAAAACACCGTTACCATTGACAGCTTTCTCAGGGCATATCAGGATCGGAAAACAGATGCGCTGGAGATGATGGATCTGTTTGTAAAATATATGTCTATCGGCATTAATAATATCATCAATACCTTCAATATTGACCTGATCGTGCTCAACAGTTCTTTTTCCAACTATATTCCTGATATTAATCAGCGGATCGTGGCATACCTGGCCTCCCATCAAAACCGGGACTGCCGCATTATCCCCTCCAGACTGCAGGATACATCAGGGCTTATGGGTGGGATACGGCTGTGTGCGGAACGTTTTCTGGATATCAAACATTTGAAAATACGGGTTCCATTTAGTGACAATTTACGATAATTTTTTACATTCATAAAAGATTCGGTTTTCGTTCATGAATTCTTCACAAGTTAAACATGATTTGCACATATTTAGGGAATATACTTATATCATAAAAATAATTTAAATCAAACATTATTTTTATATTTTCTTTTTCATATGTCGGTCGTAAGACCGGCTCTCCTTCCTTTAATATTTATAGAAAAAGCCATCGCCCGGTTTGGATATGTCCGGGCGATGGCTTTTGTTTTGGAAAAATTTATTTAGGCGTTCTCACGTCTGCTCTTCAATTCTTCCACATTGGCTTCCACCTTTTTCTTACTCAGCGGATACACAAACCATAAGAACAGAGCCACAACGAAAAAGCAGATGGCAGGTATCAGTGTGGAGGTTGTGTACAGGCCGTTGATCACGGACGCTGTCTGTACCTTTGCAAGCTGGTCGTACCCGATAATGGACAGTGCCCAGCCTCCTGCGCCTCCGGCCAGTGCCTGGCCCAGTTTTCTTGCAAAGGAATATACTGCGTAAACGGTACCGTCTTCCCTCTGACCTGTCTTTACCTCCTGGTCGTCTATAACGTCTGTGATATTAGCCCAAATTACGGTATTGAAGAATCCAAGTCCCAGCATCCCCACATTGGCAAGTACAATGTAAACCAAAACGTTCTGCACATGCATAAAATACAGGACAAGGAAGATAACTCCTGCCAGAAGCACTCCTGCCGTGGATGCTTCTTTTTTCCCGAATCTGCGGCTGATGGGCACACTGAGTGGTGCAACCACCAGCAGCATAAGGGCTGTGTTCACTATGGTCACAATGGAGATCGCGCCTGCAGATCCAAAATATTCTGTGTACAGATAATTGTTCATGGCTTGTATGAGAAGCTGGCTCAGCAGAAGGAAAATAGCTGCCCCAATGATCCCCAGCAGTGCACGGCTCTTGAAAATAGCTGCAAAGGTCTGTCCCAATGTTACCTTTTTAGCATTCGGATCTGGCTCCACTTTTACACGCTCTGTAGTAAGCTTATAGCAAATGATGTAGCAAAGGATTGCGCATACCGCGAACACACCGGCAATGATAGTGAAAATAGAGGTACTCCTGATAACCTGATTGCCGTCCGCATCCTTCACGTAGATCAGAAGCGGTGTCACCGTTCCGATAACCAGACCGGCCAGTGTGGCTCCCACAGTACGGAATGTGGAGAGGGCAGTCCTCTCATCCGGCTTCTCCGTAATAGCTGATGCCATAGAACCGTAAGGGATATTGATAGATGTATAAAACACACTGCCCCACAACAGGTATGTCACATACATATAAACAATCTTCAGTGTCATAGGCGCTCCTGCCATGCCGCCCTGGTACATCAAAAAGCTGGCAATGGCAACCGGACCGCACATTCTTCTCAGCCAGCAGCGGAACCTTCCGTCTCTGGACGGCTTCACAGAGTCCACAATACGCCCCATGGTGATATCCGTAAAGGCATCCACTACCCTGGCCAGCAGAAACAGCGTTCCTACCATAGCACCGCTGATCCCAAGTACCTTTGTATAAAATACCATTAGGAAGGAGCTGGCAAATATAAAGGTAAAATCATTTCCAAAGTCACCGAACATATAGCCGATTTTATCCCGTATCCCAAATGGCCTTGCATTATTTTTCTCGTTCATGGTAATCTCCCTGTTTTTTTTCTTATCCTCAGGCAACTGTCCCCCGCCTGCAGTTACAGGCAGAAATCCCGCCGAAGCACCTACGGCAATTGGATCTCTGCTTAGTGCGGGCTGTATGCTTACTTACTTTTATGGTTCAGCGGCAGGCTTTCCCAGCGCTCCTTAAAGTAGAAGGCTGCATCTTTTGGCTGTCTCTGCCTGGTGAAGATTCCTTTTTTGTTGCCGTTTACACGCATGATCCCCTCTGTGGTCTGGAAATCCGCAAAATTCCAAACCTGCTCACCTTTGATGAAATCATAGGAGTCAAAGACTCTGTGGCACATTTCCAGATATTCTTTCTGGTATTCCTGGCTCCACATAACAGAAGGCAGTTTGTGCTCCGCGGCATACGTGTCAGCTCCATATTCGGTGAAGATAAACGGTCTGTCCAGGTCCTTGCCGGCCCACTTGTCCATCTCTGCCCTGAAAGCCGCCTCTGCGTCACACATCTCGTACCCGCCCATAAGATACCAGCCATAGTAACGGTTCATACTGATCACATCTGCCAGATGATAGCATTTGCAGGTATCCGGCAGGGAATTCATGATCAGCGCAAATGTTCTGGGGCGCTTCTGCACATCCAGCTCATGAGCCCGCGCAAACACTTTCTCAAAATATGGTACTGCGGCCTCATCTGTGGTCTCAGGCTCGTTTAACAGGGACCAGGCAATGACGCAGGCATGGTTCTTGTCTCTGGTTATCATCTCCTCCACTGCACGCAGATGATTTTCCAGCAATTCAGGGATGGTGTCTTTTGCAAAAAATGCCGTCTTCTTCCCAGTAGATGCCTCCATGAAGTTCATCAGACTCTCAAAAAGTCCCACAGCCGGAACCTCATCAATGACCAGGAAGCCTTCACGGTCCGCCATCTGGTAAATCTCGTCACTGTATGGATAATGGGAGGTACGGAAGGAGTTAGCTCCGATCCATTTCATACATTCAAAATCTCTCTTCATAACCCCAATGTGAAACCCGCGGCCCACAATATCACTATCCTCGTGTTTTCCGAAACCTTTCAGATAAACAGGAGAACCATTGATCAGGATGTCTTTTCCCTTTACCTCCACAGTGCGGACGCCAATCTCCTCACTATATTCATCCAGCACTTCCTCTTCGTCCTTGATGCGCACCGTAAAGGTATAGAGATAAGCGTTTCTCACCTGCCACAGATGTGCATTTTCAATGTGGAGGATTCCCTCTTTTCCCTGGGAAACTGCCACTTCTCTGCCGTCCTCATCATAAACCGTAACCTCCACCGGATGCTCTCCTGTGGTAACTACGCTGTAAGAAACCTCCGCGTCTCTGCCGTTTATCCTGTGGTCCACTGTCAGGTCAAACACATATTCCTTTGGATATGCAACCAGCTTTACAGGGCGCTGTAACCCGGAATAGTTGAAAAAGTCAAAATACGGACTGTTCATTTTCTTTCCATTGCTGAGAACTTTTGTCTTACCGCAGGGGATATTGGTCTCACTCAGCTCATTGTTGATTTTGACAACAACCTTATTTACTGCATTGTATCTGGCCACATTTGTAATGTCAGCCATAAAGGGAAGGAACCCGCCCACATGAGATGCCACATGGACACCGTTTAAATAAACCTCTGCTCTGTGGGTTGCACACCCAAAGCGGATAGCTACATTTTTTCCCGCATATTCTTCCGGAACAAATACATCTGTCTCATACCAAAGATCACCCGCATATTCCCTTGTGTCTTTGTCTGTGTAAAAATCCTGAAAGCTGGCAGGCACGGGAATAAGGTCAGCCTGGGGGATTCCATCTGCCCACCCGATTTCTGTTCCCTTTCCTTCCGGGTCCAGGCAAAATTTCCACATGCCATCCATGCTCACGGTTCTTCTGGATACGGACTGCTTCGGGTATAACATTGAATACTGTAACATTTCTTCTCCTCCTCGTTTCTTGTATGGCTAGATTCTAGCAGTTTTAAGCCAACAGCATTCTTACATTTTTTTGCTTTATTCGCATTTTTTTATTTAGGACTTGAATATTTCAAAAAATTGTATGATAATAATTAAAAATAGTATGAGGGGGCATATGTATGGCGTCGTATGACACTGTTTTGAATTTTTCCCGGAAAGTGTTGAAAAATTATAATTTCCAAACTTACATCTTAATGGAGGATGAACTTGACCATATTGATCTGGATTTGGGATTGAGAAAGAAAATCGCGGCAGACAGTGACTCCAGGGATAACGCACTGCATTTTATCAGAAACAGTAAAGAGCATGTGATGTATTTTTCCAAAGATTGTTTTAACTGCCATCACACAGTAATGCGGCTGCCGGAGACGGAATCACCTGCCTTTTTTATAGCCGGTCCATATCTGCAGCACAGAGCTGATAAAAAATTCATCCTGAAGATGCAGCAAAAATTGTCCATCCCCACAGAGTTTTCCGGATTTTTGAAACAGTATTATGAACTGATCCCTTTCATTAACCACGAAGATGATGTGCGCACCATACTGCTTCTGCTGGCAGCGGAAATATTTGGCGGGGCTGAACATTTTTCTGTTGAATACTGTGATATGTTTATGGATGAAATTACAAAGGTTTACTATGGACAGGCACAGGTCAATCTGGAAAACCGGGAACTGATCGAACAGAGGTACCAGTCAGAGCAGGAGATGATGCAGGCAGTGGCTTCAGGAAATTATAAAAAGATCGAGCTGCTGGCAGCCGGGGAGATGACGGTTTCTCTGGAGCAGAGGCTTTCCAACCGAATCCGGGACTCCAAGAATTATCTGATCATATTAAATACCCTGCTTCGGAAGGCCGCGGAGTATGGCGGGGTGCACCCGCTGTATTTGGATGAACTTTCTTCTAAGTATGCACGGGAAATTGAGACGATCACCAGCGAGGATGAGGACGGGAAGCTGAAACGGGAAATGATGCGGAAGTATTGTCTTCTGGTGAAGTCCCATTCTTTGAAGGGGTATTCACCAATTATTCAGAATGTGATCAACCATATTTGTCTGTATTTGACAGATGATCTGAGTCTTAAAAGGCTGGCGGAGGAGTTTTCTATCAGCCCCAGTTACTTGTCTACACTGTTTAAGAAGGAAACAGGGAGTACGCTGACCGATTTTGTGAATAAGAAAAGGATTGAGAATGCGGTGTTTTTGCTGAATTCTACGGATTTGCAGATACAAAGTATTGCGGCGGCGTGCGGGGTGGCGGATTTGAATTATTTTACGCGGTTGTTTAAAAGGAATATGGGGAGGACGCCTAGTGAGTATCGGGAGATGATTCATCAGAAATGATGGCGAAAGGGACGGGGAGGAGGGGAGAGGACGGTAAAAGAATAAAGGCGTTAGTTTGGGAGATGGTGTGGGGCTGGATGCGGATATGTGGATTGGAAGAAGAATATGGATATTTAGAAAGAACCGCACCGGTGTTGGATTTGGGGTGCGGTTCTTTTGGGAATTGTTAATTATAGGAGGTCTAGGAGGCCCCGGATGTCTTCGATGATGTGGTCGGCGCCGGCGGTTTTGTAGGTTTGGGCAGCCTGGGTGAGATGGGCGGACCTGTCGGCAGGGGACAGGGCGTTGTATTCGGATTCGGTGAGGCCCAGGACGGAGCTGCCTTCCAGGATGCCTGCGGTTGGCATTCCGGCGTTTTTGCCTTCTTTGATGTCAGCTATGGTGTCACCTACTTTGAGAACGCGGCGGACATCCATCAGGTGCATGGATTCCATGTTGCGGAAGATCATGTAGGGGTAGGGTCGGCCAATACCGCCTACGTCGTCGGGGCTGAACCAAAAGTCAGGGGCATATCCCTGCTCTGCGGCTTTGGGGGCTACGATTTTCATCATTTGTTCTGTGTATCCTGTGGTGGAGCCTATCTGAAGGCCCAGGCTTCGGAGTTTTTCTATGGTCTCTGGGACGTAGGGCTTGGGAGCAGCGAAGTCGGGGAGGATTTCCAGTATTGCTGTCTCGCTGTGCTCGTAGACCTCTTTTACATCCTGTTCTGTGAAGGGAGCGCCGTGGATCTGATACCATAAATTACGGATGCGTTCCATGGACAGCATAGTGCGGATGTGGTCTATTTTCAGCATGCCCATGGGGGCACGCACCTCCTCTATGGTGGGGGTGATACCGAATTCTTCAAAGGCTTTTATGAATGCCTGTACGGGTGCAAAGCTTCCGTAGTCTACTGTGGTTCCTGCCCAGTCAAATATAACTGCATCAAATCTGCTCATCTCTTGTCTGCCTCCAGAAATTCTTTGATAATGTTATAGAGGTTTTCCATGTCTTCATGGTAAATCTCGCCTATGTTTCCTATGCGGAAAGTATCCGCATCTGTGACTTTGCCGGGATAGATGGCGTAACCTCTTTCTTTGATGTACCGGTACATCTCCTGAAAGGAGAAGTGGCTGCCTTCCGGGTAGTAGAAGGTTGTGATGATGGGGCCCTGGTATTTGCCTTCTATGTAGGGACGTATGCCCAGTTCTGCCATTTTTTCAATGAGATATCGGTTGTTTTCCTCATAGCGTCTGGCACGGGCCGGGATGCCGCCTTCCTCCTCCAGTTCTTCAAGAGCCTTGGCAAAGGCCAGAACTACATGGGTGGGAGATGTGAAACGCCATTTTCCGTCTTTGTTCATGGTCAGCCACTGGTCGTACAGGTCCAGGGACAGGCTTCTGGCTTTTCCGCTGCTGTCCATAAGTTTGTCTTTTCTGCAGATGATGAAGGAAAATCCGGGGACACCCTGGATGCATTTGTTGGCACTGCTGATAAGAAAATCAATGCCCCAGTCTGCTGCCGGGATATCCACACCGCCGAAGCTGGACATAGCATCCACGATAAAGGTCCTTCCCATGTCTTTTACCACTTTTGCAACAGATTCAATATCGTTTAGAATACCGGAGGTTGTTTCGCTGTGGACCATGGATACATGGGTGATCTCCGGGTCTTCTTTTATGATCTTTTTGATGATCTTGGCTGAGGGGACTTTGTCGTATTCCTCACGGTACAGCACATAGGGAATACCTGCGTGGGCAGCAATATCTGCCATTCTCTCGCCGTAGGCACCGTTTGCGGCAATGAGAAGTTTGTCGCTCTTACCGATCACACTGGTGAGGACGGACTCCACACCGAAGGTGCCGCTGCCCTGCATCAGGACAACCGTGTATTCCGGTTCGGTTACATGAGCCAGTTTCAGAAGCTGGCTGCGAATACTAAGAGTGATTTTTTTGTAGTCATCATCCCATGTGCAGTGGTCAAAAAGCATCTCTTTTTTTACGGTGTCTGTCGTGGTCAGAGGACCTGGGGTTAATAATTTATAGTTTAACATGTTTCTATTCTCCTGTATGTGATTTTATTGGTATCTTTCACAGCCTTCGTTTATTTACATTCTTCCGAAAGCTCCTGGTGCCGTTCCAGTAAGGAAACGGTGAGTTTCTCTGGAAATACTTTTGGGTAGGCGGACATATTTTCAGGGTCTGCCTCCTCGCCCTCGTAGATAGGGTTCGGATATGTCCTGATCAGCTCGCTTCTTCCTTTTTCCACAATGCACTGAGCCATTTCCATGGCCAGAGGGTTCGCCTCTTTTTTGTCAATGACTGCAACGGACTCTGTGAGGGAGAAGTTGCCCTCTTTTGGGTCCACGTAGTCCACGGGAAGGCCGTCTTTTTTGTCAGCAACTGCCTGGTGGCGGAGGCCGAATCCCACTGCCACCTCACCGGCACGGATTTTCTTAAGCGGCGCAGAGCCTGAACTCTCGATGTGGGCGCCGGCATTTTCATAGATGCCTTTCAGGACGTCTTTGGCACCGTTCTCGCCGTATTCACTGACAAGCGCCTGCATAAGAAGCCATGCTGTGGATGAACTTTTGATATCTGTCACGGATAGCAGGTCTTTGTATTCCGGTTTTGTCAAGTCTTTCAGGCTCTCCGGTCTGTCCAGGTTGTTTTCGCTGAGCATCTCTGTGTTCAGGATAATGGCGCCCTCCTGGGAGGTGATGGGTGCATAAAATGCCGGAAACTCAGTGAGGGTTTTATAGTCAAAGGTCAGATCCAGAAACATATTGTTCTGCTCCTGTGCACTGTCCAGATAGAAAGAGCTCATGGTTACCATGTCCGCCTCAATATCTTTCCCCTCTGCCAGCAGTTTGCCGCCCAGTTCTGAGGTGCCGAAGGTCTGGAACAGGTACTTTCCCTCATAACCGTTTGCGTCCAGTGTCTCTTTCATAGCCTCCACAGCCTCGTCATCTGCATTGGAATAGATTACTACCTGTTTCTCACTGCCCGAACCGCACCCTGCAAGAACGGATGCCGCCAGAGCTGCTGTCATCATAAATGCTGTCACTTTTTTCATTTTCATACTTTCTGTACTCCTCTTTTCTTTTTTAATATGGATGATTCCAGGATCTTTCCAGGATGGAATTCTCTCTGGGACAGGTATCCCACTAGTCCTTTCACCACCAGATTCGTTGCCAGGATCAAAAGGGACAGGACGAATATTTCATTGAATCTGGTGTAATACTGCAGCTCTTTTATTTTGGTGGTGATGACCATGGTTCTGGCTCCGGCGATAAAGATGACGGCGCTGACTGTCACCATGGCATTGACAAAATAGTAGCTGAATACCTCCAGAATGGTAGAGCGCATGTTTGGCGTTACGATCCTGAAAATGGTTTTCGCCCAGGAATCCCCCATCAGGAGGGCTGTTGTCTCCCAGGAACTGTTGAGCTTTTCCAGGGAGTTTTTCATCATCAGGTACGGGGTGGAAAAAAAATGTACCACATTGCACAGGATGATAAGTGCTAAGGTATTCTGCAGCGGTGTACCTGTAAAAATAAGCAGAAATGCTATACCGATCACCATGCCCGGAATCGTGTTGGTGACCAGGGCAATGCTCTCAATGATGCCCTTCCACCTCCTTCCAAGCTGGCTTCTGGCTGTGGCAAGGGCCGCTCCATAGGTGGTGACAAGTCCTGCCAGCGCAGTCAGCACTGCCATGAGCAGGGAATTCTTAAATACCCCCAGCAGACTGCTGTCCCGGAAGACTTCCGTCACATGAGACAGGGTAAAATTTGTTCTGTAGGGCCATTCCTCCACAAAGGGAACCACAAAGATCACGGCAAATACGGAGAGGATCACAAGCAGAACTACACCGCTTGTCAGGCCGCAGAAAAAATCTCTTCTCCTGTTCTGTCTTATCTCTATGGCGGAAATCTTGTTGTACCGGACATTGTAGCGCTCCAGCCAGTGAAGCAGGGAAATGCTCAGCACAGAGGGGAGCAGCATCATCATTGCCACTACCGCTCCATTCCGGAAATTTGGCACACTACCAAGCATTTCGTTGTAAAGAACGGTTGCCACCACCTCAAACTTACCTCCCACCGACGCGGGAATCCCGTAGTCAGTAAAACACAGAAAAAAGCACTGTATCATGGAGGCTGCGAGAGTGCCCAGAAGTGGGCGCACCACGGTTCCCATAAAGGTGGCAAAAGGTTTATCTCCCATGACTCTTGAGACCACCATAAATTTTTTATCTATGTAGCTCATGGTGTTCAAAATAAGCAGGAAGGAAACGGGAAGTGTATAGATCACATACCCCAGAAGCAGGCCGTTAAAGCCGTAAATCTCAAAGATCTGACGTCCGAAAAGCCTCGTCAGAAGTCCCTGTTTGCCGAAGGAGTAAATGATGGCAAACCCATAGGTAATTGTGGGGAGCAGCATGGGAAGAACCGCCAAAGTACGGATCAGTTTCTTTGTCCTCTTTTTCAGATTGGTGTAATGGATCGTGTAAGCCAGGAAAAATGCCAGCAGAGTAGCCAGAAGCGCACTGCACACGGAAATCCACAGACTGTTCAAAAGTGCCCTGCCGAATCCTTTTCCGGTCAGCACTGCAATGTAGTTTTCCGCGGACAATCCATCTGTCCCCTCAAAGGATTTTCCCAGCAGCCTTACTATGGGAACTGCAAGAAATATCAAAAACAGGAGGACCACCAGTACATAAATCACCTTTATTTCCTTTTCATTTCTTTTTATCATACAGTCACACCACCTGCAGACTCACCTGCTTATCCTGGCGGAACAGCATGAAAATATTGTTTTTCTTGATTTCCAACTGGTTCAGGATGAACTCTTTTACAAAGAGGTTATGCGGAGCAGTTATGATTTCCTCCGGACATCCGTACTGGGAAATGGTTCCTTTGTTTACGATCAACACTTTATCGGACAGGGTCAGCGCCTCCTCCGGATCGTGGGTGACGATAATGGTTGTCAGATGGAATTCTCTGGCGATCTCTTTGATCTTCTCCTTGATGGATTCCTTGATAACGCCGTCCAGGGCACTCAGAGGCTCGTCCAGAAGAAGGATCTTAGGCTTCATCACCATGGTTCTGGCCAGCGCCACACGCTGCTTCTGGCCTCCGGAGAGCTGTTCTATCTTCTTCTCCAGATGCTCCTCAAGCCCCAGAAGATGAATGAATTCCTGTACTTCCTTCTCGCTGGATATGTCCGGTTTGTTTCTGAGGCCGTATGTAATGTTTTCATATACATTTAAATTGGGAAACAGGGCATAATCCTGGAATACAATATTAAATCCGCGTTCCTCCATAGGTACGTCTGTGATATCTTTGTCGTTAAATATGATCTTTCCTTCATCTAAATCCGTAATACCCAGTATCAGGTTCAAAAGTGTTGTCTTGCCGCATCCGGACGGGCCCAGTATAGAGACGATTTCTCCCTCCTCGATACAAAGATTGATATTCTGCAAAATGGTGACCCCGTCATAGGATTTCTTTACATTCTGAAGTTCTAACATGAAATGTATTCTCCTTTCCTTTCATGTACAGCGCTGCTGCTGACAATGCCTATTAAACTGCATTTTCGTCTTTTCATCCATCCTGTTTTCGTAAGCTCTTCGTTAAATGCCTGTAAAGCAGGCCGGGACGTCCCGTTTTACAAAAACTGTCTGTGGATTTAACAATGGGATGATAGAACTGTTTCCTATATGAATGTATGATGAAAAAAGCACTGAAGGAGCTGGATGGATCAGAAAGCAGTAGGGAAAAAGGCGCTCGCGCAAGAGAATCCGTCAGGCGGCTGAAGAATTTAATGCTGCTGAGGAGCGAAGGTCATCCTGCCGGGAGACCCGAACCAGATTGACCATCCTTTTCCGGATGAGAGGACCAATGGCCTCAGCTCTGCATAAGAATATATGAAAGGAAATCCGCTCTGCTGTCAGATCACCCTCACAGCAGATGAATGCGAACATTCTGACCCGGCTACAGATGCCGTCAGAAGGGTAAAAGAAAAGAAATATGAATGAAAATATTTATAAGGAACTGAAGAAATCCGAAGAAGTGAAAGCATACATGGAACAGGGCAATCACAGCCTGGGTGTCCTGGGCTTCACGGAGCACTCCTGCCGGCATGCCGTCAAGGTTGCTGAGACAGCAGGAAAAATACTGAAAAAACTTGGATATGGAAAGCGTGAAGTGGAGCTTGCAAAAGTGGCCGGACTCCTTCACGATGTGGGAAACTGTATCAACCGCAGCGACCACGCCCACAGCGGTGCGCTTATGGCTATGCACATTCTTCAAAAATATAAACTTCCGCCAAGGGACACTGCAGTGATCATAAGCGCCATCGGTCAGCACGATGAGGGAACCGGCAGCGCTGTAGATCCGGTCTCCGCGGCTGTCATTCTGGCTGACAAGACGGATGTGCGCCGCAACCGAGTGCGCAACCCCATACGGGAAAATTTCGATAAGCACGACAGAGTCAATTATGCTGCCATCTCCTCCGCACTCTCCATTCATATGGATAAAAAAATCATCCAGCTCAATATTGAACTGGATGAAGAGATTTGTTCCATTATGGATTACTTTGAGATTTTCATGCAGCGTATGCTCATGTGTAAACGGGCCTCGGAAATGCTGGGCATGAAATTCAAGCTGATGGCAAACGGCAATAAAATCTGCTGATACCGCCGTTGTTATTCTTTTGCGGTATTTCCGTCTGCAAGGGCATTTGCCAGTCTCGCAAAGTCCGCCAGCGTCAGTGTCTCTCCCCGGATACCGGCCTGAAAACCGCAGGATTCTATGGTGCGCTGTATTTCCTCTTTGAAAAATGACAGCTCCGGAGAATTGTTCAGTCCGTTAGCCAGTGTCTTCCGCCTCTGGTTAAAGGAGGCTCTGATCAATCGGAACATGAGCTTTTCATCCCTTACGTCCACAGGCGGTTCTCTGTGGCGTGTCAGGCGTATGACCGCACTTCCCACTTTCGGTCTCGGCATGAAGCAGTTTGGGGGCACATTTGCCACAATGTACGGATCAGCGTAATACTGGACTGCCAGAGACAGGGCGCCGTAGTCTTTGGTTCCCGGTCCCACCTGCATGCGGTCTGCTACCTCTTTCTGCACCATAACCGTGATGGATGCAATAGGCACATCACTTTCAAATAATCCCATGATAATCGGAGTCGTAATATAATATGGCAGATTCGCCACAACTTTGATTGGTTTTCCAGCGTTGTGCTCCTCTGCCAGTTTTTTGATATCGACTTTCAGAATGTCTTCGTTTAATATGGTCACATTCGGAAATTCCTGAAGCGTATCTTCCAAAATGGGAATCAGCGTCTTGTCGATCTCTACCGCATATACCTTTCCGGCGGCCTGTGCCAGATACTGGGTCATGGTTCCGATACCGGGGCCTATCTCCAGCACAAAGTCATCCTTTGTAATATGTGCGGCATCTATTATTTTGTCGAGTACATGGGTATCGATTAAAAAGTTCTGCCCGTATTTTTTCTGAAAAACAAAATCATATTTCTGCAGGACCTCTATGGTCCTTTTCGGATTTCCCAGGTATGGGGCTGTCATCTTTTCATCTCCCGTCATAATTTAATGTTCCCCGGCAGGCCGGAGTTTACACACTCCAATGCGCTGCCGGGGATTATTTTATACATCAAAGTCTTTTTCGTAAAGCATAATGCGTCCGCTCTCATCCAGGTGGCGTTTTGCCACTTTTTTGCCCGGGCGTCTTCCGCCTCTGGAGGCACGTTTGATCGCGTTGTCCATCATCTCTTTTACCTGTCCCACTGATACGGGATCGTCTTCGTCCTGGTTGTCACCAATCAGGGTGTACAGGGCCAGAACAGCCATGTCATCAATTTTGTATCCCATCTCTTTGGAATATGTCTTTGCAAAGGATACCAGCTCGTCATTGGTAAATACCGGAATGACTACGCGGGAATCAAATTTCTCCATAAACTCCGGATACGTCTTCTCCAGGCTCTGAATGCCCGGCTTCAAGTCTTCCAAAATGACAGTCAGACGGTTTGTCCTGAATTCCATGGCCTTGGAAAGTTTCTCTATCACATCCGCTTTTAAAGATGAAGCGTTTTCCACTACCAGAAAGCCGCCGGCCAGCTTGTCAACTACATAGGCCGGGTCCTTCTCATTCATCTTCTCCGCATCCAGATATGCGATCTTGGCGCCTTCCATATGGCGCTCCTTGCAGATGGCTTTTATCAGGCCCTCTGACAGGCGGGTCTTGCCTGCATCTTCGCGTCCTGTAATCACTATATTTCCGGATTTTGATGTCCTTTCACAGGCAGACTCCTGTGCAATGTCAAGTGCTTCTGTAATCTGCTGGGTCAGGCCCGGTATGGGGGCAAAGTAAGTGAAGAGACGTTTCTGTTCTTCCGGGGTAAGGTGATGTCTCAGTATGGATTCTGTGGCAGTCCCTGCAGGAGACATGGATGCCTCTTTAGGCATACGCTTGTCTTCAGCAACTGTCTGGACCAATTCATCCTCCGGATATTCAGGCTGTTCAAAACTTTCAGACCGGTCAGCTTTTCCTGGCTGTGCATAATCTCCCGGCTGCGCGGCGCTCTTGGACTGTGCCGTTGTCTCCGGCTCCATAACTGCTGACTCCAGGGCTTTCTGCAGATCTATTGTCATGCCGCCAAGTCCTGCTTTCACTTCATCTACCGGTATTTCGATGGTTCTGCCTTCTAAATCGTCCGGTTCTGAGGTGATGGCCGCCTCTGCCATGATGGATTCCATGGACGGCTGCTCCAGCTCTGGCTGGACGGGTTCCGGGGCCGCCTGCTGTGGCTGAGCTGACTCCGGTACTGCCTGGTCAAACTGGGGGGATTCCGGTGCTGTCTGCTCAGCCTGGAATGATTCCGCTTGCGCCTGCTGTGGCTGAGCTGATTCATATGCTGTCTGTTCAGCCTGGAATGATCCCGCTTCCGCCTGCTGCGGCTGAGCCGGTTCATATGCTGCCTGTTCAGCCTGGAATGATCCCGCTTCCGCCTGCTGTGGCTGAGCCGGTTCATAAACTGTCTGTTCGGACTGGGCAGCTTCCCCATCCAGAACCGTTGGCTGTGAGCCGATCGTATATTCTCTTACCGGCTCCTCCACTGCTTCTGAAACCGGCTGCTGCTCCTGATCTGCTTCGTATATTGGCTGTGGTTCACTTCTATCGTTTTCTGCATCTGCCGCATTGGATTCTGCCGATATCTCAGACGGCATCACCGTGTCTTCTGCCACATTTTCCGCTGTTTCGGCCACGGCTTCAACTGCCGGTGTTACCCCTTCGGATACCTTTGCGACTGCCTGTGCCAGTTCTCCTGCTGTCTCAGCCAGAATAGCGTCCAAATCAACCTCCCGGACAGGCTCTTTCGGTGCCTCGACAGGTCTTGATACCGGTTGTTTCATGGCTGCAGGTGTGATGCTGGATGATGCAGGTTTGTCCGGTTCCAGTTCTTTTACCACGTAATCCCTGGTGTCATCTTCCATGCCGTAGCTCTGTATATCATCTGCGGCAGATTCTGCCGGCGCATCTGTCTCAGCCTCCGGCTCTTCTGCTTTCGGGCCGCCGGAGAATACATCCCGGATACCCTTTGCAATTTTATCCTGTAAAACCCCTGTTGTTTCCAGAATCGGTGAAAATACGGATACTTCCTCCGGTGCCTTTCCGGTTGCCCTGGAGCGGACTGACTCGATATGGGGCATTTCATCTGTATTCTGTTCTGCAATTCCTGTACCCACGGACTGGCTGACAAGCTTTGAAGCCGCCTGTGTGGCTGCGGTTATTGTAGCTGCTGCGGCTGCCGCGGCGCTCTCCGGTGACGGTTCCACATAACGATTTCTGTACTTTTCCTCCTGGCTTGGAGAAAGCGGAGCATATTTCATTTTCAGCTCCATGGCTTTTATCACGTATTTGCCTTCACTGAACCAGAGAATCAGGTCATCGCATTCTTCCACACATTTGTCCTTCATACCGGCCTTGGCATACAGCCTTGCCAGCTCATAAGACCAGCGCTCCGTATACTCACGTCCCTTGTATTCTTCCAGAATTGCGATCTGTTCCTGGATGGGTGAACGTCTTCCTCTGTAGATCTTGTACTTTAATATGTAACGTGAGTTATCATTCGGGGAGATTTCTACAAACTGGTTGTAATATTCCACTGCCTCATCAAAATTCCCCATTTTGATTGCCAGCTCAACCAGCCGGTATATTACTGTTTTTCCTATAGGTGCCCTCTGATGTGCCAGTATGAGCAGCCTGCGGCTGTCTTCATACCGTTTATTCGCCTCATAAATCTCGCCGACCATACAGAGTGTTCTTGCACTTCGCACCCTGCGCCAGTCAATCGTATCGACAATTTCCAGAGCCCCCTTATAGTCCTGCCTGTCAACCAGATCGTTGATCACGTCCAGCTTGGCACGGTATTCGTTCTTGTCCACTGTTTTCACCTCTGTTAGTATATTCTTCAATTTCGAGTAGTCTTCAGACATTATTACGGTAGGGTATATTTCTCCATAATTATTTTCAGTGTACCATAGACCAAAAAGGATGTCAAAAGAAATGATTGGCACGTAGTTTTGACAAATACACCAATTATTACATGTCAGATATATTTTATCATCAAATTCAGAAATCATTTTAATATTTTCTATTTTGTCAGTATTCTACCCGTATTTTAAACCGATAACGGCAAGTAAACGTCTGACACAAACAGCGTTCTATATCGTGTCCCGCATCGAACTGCTTACACCTCCCGCCTAAACGCACAGCCGGGTCTGGCCATAAGCTTCCCTGTACGGGCGTTTAGGAGCGCTTAGAGAATCTTACGAGATCCACACGCTAGCAAGCACTTAGTGAAGAGCCCTAAGGCGATGAACTTAGTGCGGGTTGCGTGTTAGCTCGGAAGTTCTCTGCTCCCGTCCGTACAGGGAAGCTTATGGCCAGACCCGGCGTCCGGTTTTACCCCACACAAAAAGGAGCCGCCCCTCATGAACCTCTCAATTCATCAGGACAGCCCCCTCACCTCATCACCCTGCACTCACCAGGATAACACTATCTCTATTTATCAATCGTAACCTTATCCAAATGCCAGATCTCATCCACATACTGCTGTATCGTCCTGTCAGACGTGAACTTACCGGAGCATGCCGTATTCAGCAGCGCCTTCTTAGCCCATCCCGCTTCATCCTTATAAGCCTCTTCCACACGCTTCTGTGCTTCCGCATAAGCCTTAAAGTCAGCCAGAATAAAGTAAGTATCTGCCCTGTCACTGCTCTTTGTATTCAGCAGTGAATCATAGATATCCCGGAACAGCTCAAAGTCACCATTGGAATACGTTCCGTTGATCAGCTGCATCAGCACATTACGGATATCCGGATCATTGTTGAAATACTGCATGGGATCATATCCGCCATGGTTTTCATAGTTGATAACCTCGTCGGAGGACAGACCGAAGATAAACGCATTCTCCTCGCCCACTTCTTCCACGATCTCCACATTGGCACCATCCATAGTACCGATAGTAACCGCACCATTCAGCATGAACTTCATGTTACCGGTTCCTGACGCCTCTTTACTTGCAGTAGATATCTGCTCAGACACATCGGCTGCAGCGAAGATCATCTCCGCATTTGATACACGATAGTTCTCAATAAATACTACTTTCAGTTTTCCGTTGATAGATTTATCATTGTTCACCACATCTGCAACTGCGTTGATCAGCTTGATCGTAAGTTTTGCACGCACGTATCCCGCTGCGGCTTTTGCGCCGAAAATGAAGGTTCTCGGATAGAAATCCATTTCCGGATGCTCTTTGATCTGGTTATACAGATACATCACATGCAGAATATTCATAAGCTGGCGTTTGTACTCATGCAGACGCTTTACCTGTACATCGAAGATAGAACGCGGATCCACCTCAATGCCGTTGTGCTCCAGAATATATTTTGCAAGACGCACCTTGTTCTGATATTTGATATTCATGAACTCCTGCTGTGCTCTCTTGTCATCTGCATATACTTTCAGCTTGGAGAGCTGTGAAAGGTCAGTCACCCATCCGTCTCCGATATGGTCTGTTACCCAGTCTGCCAGCAGCGGGTTGCCGTGGAGCAGGAAACGTCTCTGTGTGATACCGTTTGTCTTGTTGTTGAATTTGTCAGGATACATCTCATAGAAATCCTTTAACTCCTGTTTCTTCAGGATTTCCGTGTGCAGCCTTGCAACACCGTTTACGGAGTAACCGCCTGCGATAGCCAGATGTGCCATCTTGACCTGGCCGTCATAGATGATAGCCATTTTGCGGACTTTCTCCTGATTGCCCGGATATTTATTGTTGATTTCCTGGATGAATCTGCGGTTGATCTCCTCAATGATCTGGTAAATACGGGGAAGCAGTTTGGAGAACAGCTCGATGGGCCATTTTTCCAGTGCCTCTGCCATAATGGTATGGTTGGTGTAAGCGCAGGTATGGGTTGTGATCTCCCATGCCTCCTCCCAGGTCATGCCTTCCTCGTCCAGAAGGATACGCATAAGCTCCGCCACAGTCATGGTCGGATGGGTATCATTTAACTGGAAGGTAACTTTCTTCGGCAGTTCATGCAGGTCGCTGTGAGATTTTTTGAATTTCTCAATGGCAGCCTGGATACTTGCGGAGATGAAGAAATACTGCTGTTTCAGACGCAGCTCTTTACCTGCATAGTGATTGTCATTGGGATAAAGGACATCACAGATATTCTTTGCAAGGTTCTCCTGCTCAACTGCTTTTCTGTAGTCACCCTTGTCAAACAGATCAAGCTGGAATTCACTGATGGCCTGTGCATCCCAGATTCTCAGGGTGTTGACGATCTTGTTGTTGTAACCCACGATAGGCATGTCGTATGGAATAGCCAGTACAGACTGGTAACCTTCCTGTACGAAATTGTTTCTGCCTGTGGCAGGGTCATATACTACCTTTACATATCCGCCGAATTTTACTTCTTTGGCGTATTCCGGACGGCGAAGCTCGAATGGATATCCGTCTTTCAGCCAGTTATCCGGTACTTCCACCTGGAATCCGTTCTCGATCTTCTGTTTGAACAGACCATAGTGGTAACGGATACCGCAGCCGTAAGCGCAGTAGCCCAGAGTTGCCAGGGAATCCAGGAAACATGCTGCCAGTCTTCCCAGACCACCGTTTCCAAGGGCCGGGTCCGGCTCCTGGTCTTCGATCACATTTAAGTCAAATCCCAGTTCCTCCAGTGCCTCTTTCACTTCATTGTATGCGCACAGGTTGATCAGGTTGTTGCCCAGCGCACGGCCCATAAGGAACTCCATGGACAGGTAGTATACAATCTTCGGGTCATCTTTTTCATACTGCTTCTGTGTCAATAACCAGTTGTCAATAATAACGTCCTTGACCGCAAGGGAAACTGCCTGGAAAATCTGCTCCTGGCTTGCCTCCTCAATGGTCTTTCTGTAAAGCATCTTTACATTTTCCCTGACGCTTTTCTTAAACTCTTCTTTTTTGAAATTATTATCTAACATTTTCTCCTCCTCCGGAACTGACCGGCCGGGAAGATTCCTTATGAAATCTTCTCCACACCTAATGTCACGCTTTCAGAATTGATCTTCCAATCCTTTGTATAGCCGCTTACTTCATTGTAGTTGACGTCTTCTGCCAGTACCTCTGCCTTGATGTCCGCCTCGTGAGCGCGGAAGATGCCCTCAATCACCTGGTTTCCTGTAAGGGAAATTCTGATTTTATCCATTACCTCGAAACCAGCCTCTTTACGCATGGTCTGGACTTTGCTGATGATCTCTCTCACAAAGCCCTCTTCAATTAATTCCGGAGTCAGGTTTGTATCGAGTACAACCGTGATGTCATTGTCTGATTCGGAAACATATCCTTCCATCTGCGCAGTGTCAATGAGTAAGTCACTTTCTAATAATACTATTTCCTGACCGTCAATGTCAAGTTTCAGCTCGCCGCCGGCCTTCAGCTCATCCATGGCTGCATTGCCGTCGATGGAGGAAAGGGCTGCTCTTATGCTGTTCAGGTGCTTGCCGTATTTTGGTCCCACGGTCTTTAACTGAGGCTTGAAGCTGTAGGATGTGAAGTCTCTCACATCATCTGTAAAGTTCATCTTCTTCACATTCAGTTCATCCTCAATGATCTCTTTATAGAAGTCGGAGAGCTGGAACGGGGCCTTGACGAACATTTTGCCGATCGGCTGGCGGTTCTTGATATTTGCCGCATTTCTGCATGCACGGCCCATTACCACGATTTCCAGAAGGTCTTCCATGTTCTCTTCCAGTTCAGCATCGATCCACGCCTCATTGCATTCCGGAAAGTCACACAGATGGATACTTTCCGGTGCGTTCTTGTCAATGCTTCTCACAAGGTTCTGGTAAATATCCTCTGTCATGAACGGAATCATAGGTGCTGCTGCTTTTGCAACAGTCACAAGGGCTGTGTACAGAGTCATATAAGCATTGATCTTATCCTGTTCCATACCTTTTGCCCAGAAACGCTCACGGCTTCTTCTCACATACCAGTTGCTCATCTCATCCACAAAATCCTGCAGCGCGCGGGCTGTCTCAGGGATGCGGTAGTTTGCCAGGTTGTCATCCACGGTTTTCACCAGGGTATTGAGCCTGGACAGCAGCCATTTATCCATAACAGGAAGCTTGTCGTATTCCAGTTTGTATTTTGTAGCGTCAAAGTTGTCGATATTTGCATACAGCACGAAGAACGCGTAGGTATTCCACAGGGTACCCATGAATTTGCGCTGTCCCTCCTGTACAGCCTTGCCGTGGAAACGGTTCGGCAGCCAGGGCGCACTGTTTACATAGAAATACCAGCGGATGGCATCAGCCCCGTAGGTATCCAGAGCCTCAAACGGATCAACGGCATTGCCCTTTGACTTGCTCATCTTCTGTCCGTTTTCATCCTGCACATGGCCCAGCACGATTACATTCTTAAACGGAGCCTTGTTGAAGATCAGGGTTGAGATAGCCAGCAGAGAGTAGAACCATCCTCTTGTCTGGTCCACAGCCTCGGAGATGAAATCTGCCGGGAACTGCTGCTCAAACAGGTCTTTATTTTCAAACGGATAGTGATGCTGTGCAAAAGGCATGGAACCGGAGTCAAACCAGCAGTCAATCACCTCAGGCACACGGTGCATCTCTTTGCCGCATTTCGGGCAGCGGATGGTGACATTGTCAATGTATGGCCTGTGCAGCTCAATGTCATCCGGACAGTTGTCGGACATTGCCTTTAACTCTTCTTTGCTTCCGATGGAGTGCATATGTCCGCATTCACATTCCCACACATTCAACGGGGTTCCCCAGTAGCGGTTACGGCTGATACCCCAATCCTGTACATTTTCCAGCCAGTCTCCGAAGCGTCCCTTGCCGATACTTTCCGGAATCCAGTTGATCGTATTGTTGTTGCGGATCAGGTCTTCCTTCACGGCTGTCATCTTGATGAACCAGGACTCTCTTGCATAATAGATCAGCGGAGTGTCACATCTCCAACAGTGGGGATAACTGTGCTCAAATACAGGCGCATCAAACAGCAGGCCGCGTTTTTCCAGGTCAATCAGCACTTCTTTATCTGCTTTTTTGCAGAAAGTACCTGCCCACGGAGTCTCTGCGGTCATCTCACCTTTTTCATCTACTAACTGTAAGAACGGCAGGTCATAGGCTCTTCCCACCTTGCTGTCATCTTCACCGAAGGCAGGTGCAATATGAACCACACCGGTACCGTCTGTCAGCGTTACATAAGTATCGCATGTAACATAGTATGCTTTCTTTTTCAGTTCTACGAATGGGAAGAGCGGCTCATACTCTTTGTACTCCAGTTCTTTTCCTGTATAGCGCTCCAGGATCTCATAATTTCCTTCTCCCAGAACCTTATCAAGCAGTGCTTCTGCCATATAGTAGGTGTATTCCCCGGATGTCACTTTTACATAGGTTTCATTTGGGTTCACACACAGTGCCACATTGGACGGAAGGGTCCAGGGTGTTGTGGTCCATGCCAGAATATATGCGTCCTCGCCTTTTACTTTAAAACGGGCGATAGCGGAGCGTTCTTTTACGTCCTTGTATCCCTGGGCTACCTCATGGCTGGAAAGCGGGGTTCCGCAGCGCGGGCAGTAGGGAACGATTTTATATCCTTTATACAAAAGGCCTTTGTCCCAGATTTGTTTTAAAGCCCACCATTCGGACTCGATGAAATCATCATGGTAGGTGACATAGGGATTATCCATATCTGCCCAGAAGCCTACAGTTCCCGAAAAATCCTCCCACATTCCCTTGTATTTCCACACAGATTCCTTGCAGTGGTTGATAAATGGTTCCAGACCGTACTCTTCAATCTGTTCCTTGCCGTCCAGACCCAGCATTTTCTCCACTTCCAGCTCTACCGGAAGGCCGTGGGTATCCCATCCTGCCTTTCTCGGTACCATGCAGCCTTTCATGGTGCGGTATCTCGGGATCATATCTTTGATAACACGTGTCAGAACATGGCCGATGTGAGGCTTGCCATTGGCTGTGGGCGGGCCGTCATAGAAAGTGTAGGTCTCACCTTCTTTTCTGTGTTCCATGCTCTTTTTGAAAATTTCATTGTCTTCCCAGAATTTCTCGATGTTTTTTTCTCTTTCCACAAAATTCATGTTTGTGGGGACTTTCTGATACATGTCTTATTCTCCTTTCTCTGTGCCTGGGGGATATAAAAAAGGCCTCCGCCCTGCAACAGGACGAAAGCCTCAGCTATCGTTTAACCACCTCTTACACATACTATCATACGCGTTCCTTTTAACGGGGGAAATCCGGCATCCCTTACTTATATTTCAGGCAGCGGCTCCGGAGTGATATTCTTCTGCTGATACTCATACCGGGCTTGCACCTTCCCCGGCTCGCTGTGGTTTTCTCCTGCAGAATACTGTCTCCATCATCGTCTTTGTCTTTATCAAATTTCATTATAAATAGATAGAGAAGAAAATGTCAAGGGATATGGGAGATTTTCTGTGATTTTGGCTATTTCGGCAGGTCTAATCCGGGAAGTTCTGCCGTATCCGGCACTACGATGTCCGCATTTCCCAGAATTTCACTGCTGCCGATTCCCACACTTTTCATTCCGCCTGCTGCCGCTGCAGCGATCCCTGCCGCCGAATCCTCTATCACCACACAGTCTTTACAAGGTACGCCCAGCATTTCAGCCGCTTTTGTAAACACCTGGGGGTCCGGTTTTGCACGTTCCACCAGGTTTCCGTCCACCACTGCGTCGAAGAATGGCATAAGACCCAGCTTTTTCAGGATCATGCCGCCGCTTTTGCTGGCGGAGCCCAGGGCGATCTTATAACCCTCCGCTCTCAGTCTTTCCAGAAACGCAGGTATGCCCGGCAGTATCTCAGATTCATCTATAGTGGACACCATATCCAGATAGTACCCGTTCTTCCTGTCCGCCAGCGCTATTTTCTCCTCCATGGACAGATTCTGTATCTTTCCGGTCTCCAGCACGATCTCCAAGGATGTCATTCTGCTGACCCCCTTCAGACGCTCATTATTTGCCTCGTCAAATACAAAGCCCAGCTCTGCGGCCAGTTTTCTCCATGCCAGATAATGATACTTTGCGGTGTCCACTACAACACCGTCCAGATCAAAAATCACTGCTCTCATGCGCATATGTCCTCCTCTTTGTCTTTGCACTTCACTGACAGGGTATCTGTCAGAGTATATATTTCATCATTCACCAGCACAGACAGAGGCTGCACAAATTTCTCACGGCTTTCCAGCAGAACTTCCCGGCGGTTTATTTTCACATCTATTTCATGCCCATATACCTTCACAGAGAAACGCATCTCCTTCCAGTGTTTTGGCAGCCGCGGAGAAACATTCAGCCTTCCGTCAGAAAAACTGATGCCTGCAAATCCAAAGATAACACAACTCCAGATTCCCCCAAGGGAAGCAGCGTGGATACCATCCGTTGTATCATTTGGATTGTCATCCAGGTCAATGACCATACACTTTTTAAAGAACTCCCAGGACAGTTCCGTCTCACCGATGGCAGCGCAGGCCTGTGCGTGGGCACAGTAACTCAGAGAAGAGTCGTGTATAGTCCTCTCCTCGTAAAAGAGAACATTCTTTTTTACCACTTCTTTAGAGAACATGTATGGAAACAGGTTCAGGAGCATAACCACATCCGCCTGCTTCAGCACCTGCATATCAACCACCTCGTCCCTGGAGTAGTCCAGGAGGACTGCCTGTTTGATCTGAGACTTTTTATATTTTTCAATATCCGGGATGCGTTTTTTAGAGAGAAATGTGTCATCCTGGGGAATGACAAGCTCCTCATTGGGAACAGGAACGTACAGCCTGTCCGCAAACTCTTCCCAGCTCTTTCTGTTCCTATCCATCCCCAGACGGCGGTCCAGCTCACGGTACAGATCCGGACTCTCCGCACAGAGCTTTTCAGCCAGAACAGAGGCCAGTCTGCAGCAGTAGCGCGCCATATAATTGGTATATGCGTCATTATCCACGTGTTCCGTATATTCATCAGGTCCGATAATGTCACAGATCACATAAGCCTGTCTTTTTTCATCCCACTGCCCCCGGGATACCCAGAAAGAAGCCGTCTCAAAAATGATCTCATAACCGAACCGCTCCATAAATGCTCTGTCCCCGGTAACACTGTAATACTGCCATACCGCATAGGCAATATCCGCTGTCACATGATGCTCTTTGATCCCGGACCACACTTTGTTGGCCTTGCCTGTATGTATGTTAAGCGCTGCGTAGAGCGGTGTCTCTTCCCGCCCTGTTACGGCTGCCTCCCAGGGATACATGGCGCCCTTGTAACCATATGCCTCTGCCTTTTCCCTGGCTCCGTCCAGACCTTTATACCGGAATTCCAGCAGATTTCTGGCTGCCTGCGGAAATACATACTGGAAAAACGGTAATATAAAAATCTCCGCATCCCAGAACACATGTCCCTTGTACCCCTCACCTGTGAGTCCTTTTGCCGCAATACTGCAGTCTGTACTGTGCCAGGGCATCATTCCCAGCAGATGATACTGGGCAAAACTGACTGCTGCCTCTTCCTCCGGACTGGCCCCGTCAATCTCAATCCGGGCCTGTCTCCAGATATCCTGCATTATTTTCTTATGCTTTAAAAAGACATCTGCATACCCTGCCTCACTGCATTTTTCCAGCAGCTTCTTCTGCCTGTCCAGGCCAAGAGAGTCTTTTTCATTTTGGATATAGACATATTTGGTAAATTCCCAGGTTCCTCCATCCGGAATACTGAAGAAATATCTGCCGGTGATCCCTCTTCGTTTCAGGGTAAACACAGCCTCCTCCTCTTCTCCGGTATAACTTACCCCTTCCAGAATACTCAGTGTATCCTCCTCCAGATATCCCTCCACATGCAGATACTTTCTGTCGTACACCCGGCAGTTCACCTTCTTAAAGTGGGACACACCGCTGTTGGTCTGCTGTCCGTCGATTCCGGTACAGATTCCGCCGTTCTTTATGCATCCCTTCTGCATGGTGATTCCGATACTCTGTACAAACAGATGCTCATTTTCCATGGAGGCAAACCGGCGGTCTGTCAGGCAGAAGCTTGCGCCTGATTCCAGTTCATAGGTAGATGTGATCACCAGCTCTCCTGTGTGGATATTGAATTTCCTCTCAAACTCTGTAAGACAGCGGCTGTCCGGCAGCACCGGCTCCCCGTCCAGCACCAGCTCATAGCCTGTCACATCAGGGCAGTTGACAAGTTCCGTAACTTCCTCCTCATAGGCCCTGTTGTAGAGACCGGCTATGAACATCCCCTTCTTCCCATCCAGAGAGGGGAGGCCAAGGGAAGCCCGGACACCCATATATCCATTACACTGTGCAAACACAGATTCTGTCTTCAAAGCAAAACGAGGTTCGTATTTCTTCTGTCTGAGCCAGATCTCTCCGCCCTGTTTTTCAATCGCATAGTGAATCATTCTGTCTCTTCCTCTCCCATCTGTCAGCCGTCCGTCAGCTATTCCTGCCATATATAAGGCATGCCGCTTTCGGCTGCTTTGTATAATGCCCCGATCACACGCTGAACATATGTCCCCTGCTCGGCTGTGACCAGCAGCGGCTCCCTGCCAAGACAGGCTTTTACAAAGTTCTCCTCACTGTCTCTGTGCCAATCCCTCATCTCCATGAACGGAAAACTTTTGTCCGTAAGCTGTCCCTGTTCTTCCCCGTATATTTCAAGAGGAAATACGTTTGCGCCCAGCTTATCTCCGTATAACTGTATTTTCCTCAGATCACGTTCTTTCATATTAATGGCAAAGGATGTTTCCAGACTCATACTGGTTCCATCAGCAAAATGTATAAACCCAAAGAGTCCGTCCTCCACGGTAAAGCGTCCACCGTCCCATGTTCCCATAAGGCCCTGGCCGCCTCTTTTTCCGATTCTGTCACTGGAAGAAGCACACACGTAAGAAATCTGCGGATACCCCAGAAGATAGAGCGCACAGTCCAGCATATGTGCCCCGATATCAATCAGCGGGCCGCCTCCCTGCATAGCTTTATTGGTAAAATTACCCCAGCCGGGAATTCCTCTTCTTCTGTGCCACTGCACGTTCGTATTATAAATGGTACCAAAATCCCCCGCCAGAATCTTCTCTTTCAAAAATGCAGTCTGCTCACTGTGCCGGAAATGAAACCCGTAAGACAGAAGCAGCTTCTTTTCTTCCGCCTTTTTTTCCATGGCCTGTGCCTCCTGAACAGTTATGGCAGGTGGCTTTTCACATAATACATGACAGCCTGCCTCCAGCGCGTCCAGTGTGATCTGACAGTGGAATTTATTGGGCACGCAGATTGTCACCGCATCCGGCCGAAGCTCAGACAGCATTTCCAGATGATTTCCGAAATACCGCGCAATCCCAAACTGCTCTGCCACTGCCTTCGCAGCGTCAGGGTTGGTATCACAAATTCCCACCAGCTCTACATTTTCCATGCTTTGATAATTTGGTATATGTGTCACCCTGGCGATCTGGCCGGAACCAATGATTGCCATTTTCAATTTATCCATCTTTATCCTCCTCTTGAGGGCAGAGAAAACACCGTCGGCATCCTGAGACGCCGGCGGTGTTTTTTACAGAAACTGCTTCATAAAATCAACGGATTTCTGATATACCTCCAGCGGATCATCCCCGCGGATCCTTCCTTCATTTACAACAGCGCCCTCATATCCTATATTCTTTAAAGTCTGCATATGCCTGTTCCAGTCAATGGACCCGGTACCAGGCTGATATCTGTGGTTCTCCGCAATGTGGATATGTCCGATCACATCCCTGAACTCTGTAAGAGAGCGGGAGATATCATCCTCTTCGATGGCCATATGATAAAAGTCAGCCGTGATCTTGACCATCTCAAAGCCGCCTCTGCGGATAATATCCATGGCATCCTGCAGGGTGTTCAGCATATGGTCCTGATAACGGTTCAAAGGTTCCAGGTAAATGTAGATCCCATTCTCCTTTGCCACAGGCTCCAGCTCTGAAAGTGATTTCAAAATAGCCTTTACATCCCCTTCATGACTTCTGGGAGATACCATCGGCGGAAGACGGAAAGTGAACATACCCCAGGCAGCAGGTACCACAACACCGGTTCCCCCTACTTCCTTCAAGGCACGGATGATCTCTTTTAAATCCTCCACACCATTCTCCCTGCGCTCCTCTATAAAGTCCCCGATCCAGCCTCTGTAGCCGCCGCAGGCGCTGGACACGGGAAGACCTGACTCTTTAATGGCCTGTTTTACTGTTTCTACATTGTCTGTCAGCACTTTTCCGTCTATCTCAAAACATTCAAATCCCATATTTTTTACGAATTTGAATTTTTCAATCAGGTCTTCCGGAAAAAAATCCTTATCCTGTGTTCCTAACAGCATATTATTCCCTCCCTGTAAAGTCTACACCCAGTTTAATGCTCTCTTCCGGGTGCTGGTCAACGTAATAGCAGAATCCTTCCGCGCATTTGTCAAAGGGTACTACCGGATAAATAATGTCATCACAGTCAAGATAACCGTTCATAAGAAGCTCCCAGCACACATCTTCGATTCTGTGTCTGTCCCAGCGCGGATATTCCGGGTTCGGCTCACTGCAGGCACGGGAGAAAATGATCTTGCCGTAATTGAAGTGTGCCTCCTGCCCAAGCCACAGGCCTGCAGGGAATGGTTTTGCAAATGCCACATAAGCGATGGTTCCGTTATAAGCCAGACCTTTCAGCGCGGACTGCAGGGCATGTACATTACCGCTTGTCTCGATAATAACATCAGCACCCTTTTTATCTGTCAGCTTCTTAATCTCCATTCCGGCGTCGCAGCTCATGGAATCAATGGTGTAATGTGCGCCGTGTTTTTCTGCGATTTCTCTTCTCTTCGCAATGGGGTCAATACCGATCACTGTGGTGGCACCGATCTTTGCCGCAAACTGCAGGGCAATCTGTCCGATGGCGCCGAGCCCGATCACCACAACACGGTCGCCCGGGCGAACATCCGCATCCCGGATTCCGCTCAGCGCAAACTGTGCAGGGTCATAGCAGACCGCATTCTTCGCGGATGCCTCTTTACTCATTTTTCTGAGCTTGTAATTGTCCACTGCATTTACGATCTGGGTCTCTTTAATGGGTCCGTAGGAGCATACGCGGTCACCCACTTCATACTCTGTAACATCTGCGCCCTTTTCTACGATCGTTCCAACGAACATATTTCCAAGTGCCAGGTCTCCAAATTCAATACCTCTGGGTTCATCTTCACCCCGCTCTGTGAAAACCCTCCACTCCTCATCGAATTTCCCGTCAATAAAAGGAGTGGTGCCGCGGAAATCCGCCAGCTCAGTGCCATGTTTGGGAGCTGCAAACTCCACCTTTATCTTTACTTCATTACTGTTTATCTCTCTGTCTGTATAGTCTTTCAGTTCAGCAACTCTGGGTGCTGTAGCCACTAATTTTTTCATGTCAGTTCTCCTCTTTTCCTTAACCTTTTACACCGCCGTCAGTTCTGCCGCCCTTGATCAGTCTCTGGCTGAATCCATACATGATCACTACAGGGAGCGAGGTAACCAAAGATGCCGCCATCATTCTTCCCCATACGTAATCCGGTGTATTGAACAGGGAGTTGAGTCCGATCGGAATCGTCATCATATCCGGGGAGTCAATGAATATGGATGCAAAAAGCACATCATTCCATGCGATCATAAATGCGTAAACGAATACAGATATCAGTCCTGAAATAGAAAGCGGAACAATGATGCGGAAAATAATGCCCATCTTGCTGAGGCCATCCACTCTTCCTGCCTCCTCCAGCTCTTTCGGTATAGTGTCAAAATAACTTCTTGTCATATAGATGGCTGTGGGAAGTGTCTGGATGATCATACACACAATTACAGCCTCTCTGCTGTTCTTTAACCCGATGGCAGAGAGCATACGGAACAGGGGAACGATAAGCAGAATCCCGGAAAACATATAAACCAGGAAAAACATTTCGCTGATTCCCTTTTTTCCTTTGAATTTCAGCTTTGAAAGCGCATACCCACCCAGGATCCCCAGAAATACAGCCAGTACGGAGACCGTCAGGGCAATATACAGACTGTTTCCAAAGTATTTCAGATACGGGAAAATACCCGGATCAAAAATATCAATAAAGTGCTGGAAGGTCCATGTCTTCGGAATGACCGTAGGCGGATACGCAATGGTTTCCGCTGTGGATTTTATGGACACGCTGAGCATGATGAGGAATGGGAACAGCAGGATCACAACCAGCAATACTACTCTCACATAGAAAAATATCTCTTTTAATGTTTTTCTCTTAATCTTCTTCAACTCTCAGCACCTTCTTTCTGATCAGCATAACAAGGCTGAAGATCACCACGAACAATACAATGGAAATGGCTGCTGCCTTGCCGAAATCATGTGTGGCAAAAGCCATATCGTACAGGTATACACCCAGTACATTTACCTGTTTTGTCAGGAGATATACTTCCGTATAAATGTAGAATACCCAGATTGTCCTCAGGCTGACTACTGTTACCAGTGTTGGTTTGATGGCAGGATATGTAACTGCCAGGAACTTCTGCCATGAGGTAGCTCCATCCATGTCAGCAGCCTCATACAGGCTCTTGTCCACAGACTGCAGGATCGCCACAAAGGACATGTATGCATACGGATAGAATTTCCATATAGCAAATATAGTGACAAGGATAAACGCACTTGCCGGCTGGTCAAACCATAACGGAACCTCATCTGCCAGCTTGAGCACATCCACTATGATATAGTTAATGATACCATAAATATTGTTGAACATATAACGCCATGCGAAAATAAGACACACAGCCGGAACCACGTAAGACAGAATAATAATTGAATTTACAAGCTTTTTACCCACAAACTCCCGGTTCATGAATACTGCGATAGCCAGACCGAACGCGGTACTTACTGCAGTTACCAGAACGGTGAAGATCAGGGTGACAAATACGGACTGGTAGAAGCTTTTATCCTGAAATACAGCCTTAAAATTATCAAGACCCACAAACTCTGACGCCATTCTGGGATTGATGGGCACATCCTGGAAACTGATCACAATATTGTAAATCATAGGATAACCTATCAGCAATACCAGCAGAATCAGACTTGGTGCCAGCAGGGCATAAGCAAATCTGGTATCATTTCCGCCCAGTTTTTTCTTTTTGGACTTCATTCCTTTCCCCTTTCTGCTTTTATCAAAGGCTGCTGTACAGGCGGACAGTCCGCCGCCCGCACAGCATCTCTTTTCCTTTATTTGATCAGTTTTTCAACTGCTTCCTGTGCAGTTTCAAGTTCTTTATCAATGTCAGCGTTCTGTACAACCACATTGTTGATCATTTTGCTGATAGCACCTGTGTTTGTCACATCGCCCATCTCTGTAAAATTCTTTCCATCAACAGTACCAAAGAGCTGAAGGCTGTCAACCGCTGCTGCGATATCATCGTTTAATCCTGCGAATGCCTTACGCTCTTCCATATCGGTGTAGGCAGCATCATCACTCACTTCTTTTAATACCGGCTGGATTCCGCCCGGTGCCATGTTCAGCCAATTGATATTATTCTCTTTTTCCAGAAGGAAGGAGACAAATTTCTTGGCAGCATCTGTTTCTGCGTCCTCCATACCGTCAGCAATACCCAGAACTGTGATACAGCCGTAAGAAACAGGCTCTTTCTTGTTCGGCAGAACCAGTGCCAGGTCCTCAGCAAATCCGGCTTCCTTCACTGCGTTTAAAATATAGGTGGAGTACATTGCCATCGGTGTGTTCTTTCCGACAAAAGCATCTTTTACATCTGCAACTTCTGTGGAGCCCGGCATGGAGTAAGATGCCAGCTCTTTGTAGAATTCAACAGCTTCTTTCATTTCCGGTGTATTTACTGTAACATTTTTATCCTTGTCAAATACGTTTGCGTCATTGGACAGAGCGTACTGTGAGAATACCTGCTCTGTAAAGGCTGACTCTGATGTTGGAAGAGCAATGCCGTATTTTTTGTTGGCCTGGTCATTGAATGCTGCAGCCACTTCCAGGATATCATCCCAGTTTTCCGGCAGCTCCAGTCCTTTCTCCTGAAGCATCGCTGTGTTGACCCAGATTCCCTGTACCCAGCTGCAGATCGGAACACCTACATATCCGCTTCCGTCCTCTGTCTTTGTCACATCCAGCGCGCCTTCGTAGAAGGAATCCTCTCCCTTCTGGTCAATGACTTCTTTCACTGCGTCCAGGTTTGTGAACTGGTTTGACACACTTGTTTTTGCCTGGTCCTGGCTGTATTCAATGATGGCCGGAAGTTCGCCGCTTCCTCCGAGAGCTACGATCTTGGAATCATAGTCATCCTCATTTACCGGGATGGACTCCACTTCAATGTTTTCATTTTCCTTTTCAAAATCGTCGATGATCGCCTGCACCACATCCTGCCGTTCCTGTTCTACCTGCTGGTGCATGAACTGGATCTTTACCTTACCGCTTTTGCTGTCACCTTTCGCTTCTTCTTTGCCGCTTCCGCTGCTTCCGCAGCCTGCTGTAAAGGTGGAAACCATGGCTGCTGCCAGTAATACACACAATGCTTTTTTCTTCATAATTTTTTCTCCTTTTTTTGAATTCTCATTATTTATTTGTGTCAAAAAGACCGTCTTAAAACAATTCGGACGCCGCCTTTCTGCAACAATCACTGTTTTTTCAGCCAGACTGTACCGTATGGTACCATGCTGATTTTTTCCTGTATCTCTTTATCAAAGAGCAGGTCCTTTCCGCAGATGTGCGGAAGATTCAGTTCAACATTATGGGAGGATACATTTATCAGCGCGTAAATGATCTCTCCTGTTTCCCTGTTCTCACGTTTCAGTGCCAGAACTCTCGGATCCAGGTCCATGACCTCCTGTTCTGCCTCCGGTGAAAATGCGCTCTCCCCGTTTCTGATCCGGAGTCTTCTGCGCATTTCATGAAAGATCCTGCTTCTGTTTGTCTTTCCGTCTAACTGCTGCTTCAGATAATCATAATCTATCTTCTCCCGGTTGATCCTTCTGGGGATATCCGATGTGGTCATACCGGAATAATCGTTTCTGGAACCCAGCAGGCTGTGGATGTAAATACCGGGAACACCCTGCATGGAAAGTAAAATAGTCTCTGCTGCCAGGAATTTTCCAATCCGTTCCTCGTCTGACTCATCGGGTCCTGCCAGGGCATCCTGATAATTGATATTCAGCTCGTAAGGGCTTTTGGTCCCGTCTCCGTTATCTTTATAAGAAACCCTGCCTCCGTTTTTAAGAGCCGCCTCCACAAGAAACTGTCTGTCTTCGTCACTCAGGATACCCTCAGTGGGTCTCACCCCGATTCCGTCATGGGAACTGAGAAAATTAAAATATGTTACCCTGCTGCCTGGAAGTTTGAGGCCTGCCATCCAGGAACTGAGAATGGATGCATCTCCCTTTAAGAGGGAATACATGGTGAGCGGCGGCAGCGGAAACTGGTAAACCAGATCAGCTTCATCCTCCCCATTGCCGAAATAACTGATATTATCCGCATGGGGAACATTTGTCTCTGTGATCAGTTTTGTGCCCGGTGCGTATTCCTGCAGCACATCCTTCATGAGTTTGATAAGCTCATGTGTTTCCGGCAGATGCATACAGGTTGTTCCAAGCTGTTTCCACATAAACCCAATGGCATCCAGCCGTATAAATTTTGCCCCTGCCTTTGCGTACATGACCAGAATATCGAGAACCTCCGCAAGCACATCGGGACATTCAAAATTCAGGTCGATCTGGTCTTCACTGAAGGTTGTCCATACATGCTTTTCCCCCTCCTTTGTGTGAAAGGCCGTCAGAAGAGGAAGTGCTCTTGGCCTGGTCACTGTGCTGTAATCCGCATTTGGATCACAGGTGATAAAATAATCTCTGTAAGGTGCCTCGCATTCCAGATAACGGCTGAACCATTCACTGCTTTTGGATATATGGTTGATCACCGCGTCAAACATCAGCCCGTAATTTTCAGATAGTGCGGATATATCCTCCCAGTCACCCAGTTCCGGATTGATGCTTCTGTAATCCACCACAGAAAATCCATCATCTGATGTATAGGGATACATTGGGAGCAGATGTACATTTGTCACCGCATCCCCCACAAAATCTTCCAAAAATTTATGAAGTACCTGAAGACCCGGTTCTCCCTTTTTGGTGATAGTATCTCCGTATGTGATCAAAATACTATCTCTCTGGGTTAACTTCTTTCCTTTTTCTTCCGCCGGCTGATACTTTTGCAGCTGACGGGAAATTTTGTCCCAGGCTTCGCTTATTTTTCCGTCGTCTTTATAGATGACGGCCAGCCTCTGTCTTGCCTTTGTTTCCAGGTTCATATTTTTCTCCTTTCTGACAACGTTGTCACTAAAAGACAACGTTGTCATTATGGAAGGAAGTATCTCCTTCCTTTTTTATGGTATTATGTAGATTTTCTTTCAATAATCTCTGTCGGAAATTTAAATATCTTTCTTGCATCCTCTTTTTTACCTTCTTCTATCTCTCCTACCACAAAATCAATACAGCATTTTGCAAGCTGTTTGAAATCCTGAGCGACAGTGGAAATAGGAGGATAATAAAATTCGCCTAATGTTATATTATCAATCCCAAGAACAGCCACATCTTCCGGTATCCTCATGCCTTTCTCATATATCCCTCTGTAGACACCAAGTGCTCTCTCATCACCGGATACGAAGAATGCCTGTATATCATACTCCTCCAGGACTTCCTTTGACTTGTGATAAGCCTTTTCCACGGTATCGATCCCTGTAAAGATATGATACTGGGCGCCTGTTCCATACATGGCTTTTTCAAAGCCTTCTATGCGGAGCTGAGTGGACAGGAATTTCTGTTCGCCTATCAGCAGTGCTATCTTGCTGTATCCCCTGCCTATCAGATATCTGCCTCCATTATAGCCCACATCAAAATTGTCAAGGCTGACGGAAGGAACATCCGGATTCTCAGGCTCACCGAATACCACATACGGTATGTTATGCTTTTCAAAGTAATCCACCCGCGGGTCATTGAGAATATTCTCCAGCAGTATGGCGCCGTCTGCTATACCGCTTGCCATCAGATAGAAACCGTCGGTCTCATCCTCCTCGAACTTTTCACTGTTGGACGGAGAAAGGACTATCTTCATGTTTCTGTCCTTCGCATAAGAGAACAGATGCTTCAGCATGATATTATGCCAGATGCTTAAATGTTCCTCATGATGACGGTCAGCAAAAACCACGATAATATTCGTACGGTTTCCCTTCAGTCCCTTTGCCAGGATATTCACCTGATATCCCTGTTCTTTCATGGCAGCAAAGACCTTTTTCTTGGTCGCATCACTGACATTAGGGCTGTTGTTGATCACCCTTGATACTGTTTTCATGGATACGCCGCAGGCATTGGCTACATCAATAATCGTCGCTTTTTTCATCTTGTTTTAATTCTCCATTTGTCTTACGTTGTCATTTTACGAAATTAACATATAAATGTCAATAGGATTTCTGTATTTATATTTTTTTCGTTATTATTCCTGTATTTAGATTGCTGTTTTTATATAATATTCACAATACAGCGTTACAGACAGGGGAAGGAAGCTCTGTCCTGTCATTGCAGAATTTTCCTGATATGTGTTATTATAACGCAAAAACAGACCCTGTAAAAGGAGATGTTTCCACAATCATCCTAATTACAGAGTCTGTAACTCCTACCACTGCACTGCCTGTTTCCTGAAAATCAGATACGCGGCCGCACACAAAGCAACTCCGGCCCCCACCATCATACCGATCTGCGCCCAGGTCTGAAATCCTCCGAACCACTGTCCCCATGCAATTCCGATACGGTTCATGACGTTACTGTCCCTGCCCTCTGCAGCACCGGGCAGTGTCCAGCAGCCGAGCAGCCAGAAGGCCAGAATGACGACCCTTCCTCTTTTGAACCGTCGTACAATGGCCGCCCCCAGAGCGGCACAGCCATTTAAAGCTACGGCCCCTCCAAAGATCCAGGGCACTGTAAACTTTGTCATGATCGGTATATTTTCTTTTATTTTCCCCGGAAGCAGCACACCGTATATGGCCGTCTCCACACGCAGAAGCAGAAACAGACCTGCTAAGAGCACCAGTGTCATGAGAAAATATACGATAATAGCTGACGGGTAATACTGCTTTCTTGTTTTTCCCATGCTGACCGCCATATCAAATCCCATGCACAGGCTGAATATATTTCCGAATATGATCAGACACAGAACAGCGATTGCCGCTATCATGCTGCCCAGAGGGAAATAACTCTCCTCATTGCCGAACATATGCACACAGGTCATGATAACCATACCCAGGGCACACAGTCCTGCCTCCAGAGCCAGATAAACTCTCATGTCGCAGACCTCTATTTTTACCTGCTCCTTTATTGATTTCCACATGATATCCCTCCTCTACTGCGCCTCAAGGCCTTCCAGCAGGCGTCTTGAAATAATAATATCCAAAATCCATACGACTGCCGTAGCTGCGGCTGTATATATAAGCACATTCGTAAATTTAAAATCAAAACGGATGTCCTTAATATTCATGGCTACAATTGCTCCCAGGGCGCCTCCGCCGATGGCGAAAAAGGAAACCATGATTATCATTCCTATCTTCCGGAACCGCAGATAGACGAGCCCCACGACTTCTCCCACGGATGTCACAAGGAGCAGAGCGCAGAATGCGACCGCCAGAATCTCCAGTGCCTCAGCCGTATTTCCCCTGACAAACTGCCAGTCTCCGACTGCCGCCAGCAATAAAGTGATGGCAGACATCAGTAGCGCAACTACCAGCTTCATGATCTGCATTCCCATCAAAGCATCTTTCCGCCTGCAGTTCAGGCACATACCCGCAGGTATATAACTGGTATACACACCGGAGGACGTCACCGCCGATACAAATACCGTGACAAGCATCATCTTAACAGGCAGATCAGATACCATACGCCCGCCGGATGCCTTTGAAAATCCCAGCCATATCTGCCCCCCGGTCAGTACTGTCATACCCAGAACCACTACGACAGACATGCCTATAACCTGCAGTGCCCATTCCATGAACAGTCTCCACTTCTTCATCTCTATACCTCCCCGCCGCACATCGCCACGAATATTTTCTGAAGATTCATTGGCTGTACACTGACACTGTCTGCAGCTTCCACTCTCTGGCCCGGCTCCAGTTTTACGGTGACGCTTTTGCTCCTTCCAATGGTCTCCTCTCTGTATTTCGTAAGTCCTGCTGTCGCGGCATCCACATCCTCTTCCCTGCCGCTTACATGTACACAGCTTTCCAGAAGTTCCTGGGTATTCTCCTTCAGTACCATTTTGCCTTCATGCAGAATGATAACTTCCTCGAAAAGGTCTGCTGCTTCCTCAATAATATGTGTGGAGATGACAAAGGTACGCCCTGTCTCCGTATATTCCTCCAACAGTATCCTGTAGAACTGTTCCCTTGCCACTACATCAAGCCCTGCAACGGGTTCATCCAGCAATGTGAAATCTGCTTTGCTGGCAAGTGCCACGATTATGGTGACCATGGATGTCATACCTTTTGACAGCTTGGAGATCCTTTTTTTCCGGTCCAAATGGAAAATGTCAAGCAGATGCTCTGCCATCTCCTTATCCCAGTGAGGCATGTATGTCTCTGCCATTTTCAGATACTCTTTTATTTTCAATGCGCCGATTCCTCCGGCATTCATATTGGCATTGATCTCCCTTGAAAAACAGAGATGGGACAGGGACGCCTCATTTTCCCAAACCGGCTGTCCGTTCAATGTGACAGTTCCGTGTGTGGCCGGATTCTGGGCGGTCAAAACAGACAGAAGCGTGGTCTTGCCCGCGCCGTTTCGTCCGATCAGGCCGTATATTTTTCCCTTCTCCAATGTAAGGCTCACATTGTCCAGTGCCCTTTTGTCTTTATACTGTTTTACCAGATTCTCACATTTTAATGTCATTACGCTCATTTTGCATCCTCCCCTTTTCCTGCTGCTATCATATCGATCAATTCTTCTTTGGTGATTCCCAGGCTTGCCGCTTCTGTCAGAAGGCTTCTGATATAATCATCAAAAAATCTCTCTTTTCTCTTCCTCACGATTACCTGCTTTGCTCCTGATGCTACAAACATTCCAATCCCCCTTTTCTTATACAAAATACCTTCATCCACCAGAAGATTTACACCCTTTGCCGCTGTTGCCGGATTGATGGCGTAGAGCTTCGCCAGTTCATTTGTACTCGGCACCCGCTCTTCCTCCAGCAGAATGTCCCGGATAATATCGTTTTCTATCATTTCCTTGATCTGTAAATATATGGACTTCTCCTGACTCAATAGTTCCTGCAAACATCTCACTCCCTTTCTGGAAAATATCTATGACCGCCTTAGTTATATGGTTCATTACTTGTGTAATTAACCATAGCACTTATGAACCTATTTGTCAACACCTTTGTTGCAGGAAAGGGGTTGTAACCGCGAATAAAATCTCTTATAATAAATAAAGCCTTTAAGAAATGAGGATTTTATTGTGAAAAAAACCAAACTATGGATAAATGCCCTGGTCCTGGCCTCCTGCCTTCTTCTCGGCAGCGGACAGGCCTCAGTATACGGAGCTGCCCAGAACGCAGCGCAGGCACCTGCTGACCCAAACGCTGCCGCAACAGATCCAAATGCCGCAGCAGCCGACCCAAATGCCGCCCCGGCCGACCCAAACGCCCCTGCGGATGCCGCCGAAGCGCCAAAGGACCCGAACGCACCGCCGGACAGTTATAACTGGGAAGTCCAGTCCGATGCGCTTCCGGGATGGCCCACAGGCCCGCAGGTAGCTGCGGAAACCGCCATTCTTATGGATGCAGAGACAGGGGAGATACTCTACGCCAAGGGTATTGACGAAAAGAGGTACCCGGCAAGCACCACTAAGATCATGACAGCCCTGATCGCCATTGAGAACAGCGCTCTGACAGACCAGGTCACCTTCTCGGCTGAGGCTGTAAACGGCATAGAACCCGGCAGCACTCATATCGGCATTAAGCCCGGCGAGATACTTACCATGGAACAGAGCCTGTACGCTATCCTGCTGGCATCCGCCAATGAGGTCTCATCCGGCGTAGCTGAGTTTGTGGGCGGCAGTATCCCTGACTTTGTAAATATGATGAACGCCAGAGCGGAGAAGCTCGGATGCAAAAACACCCACTTTGTCAATGCCAACGGCCTTCATGACCCGGAACATTACACCACAGCCCGGGATCTCGCGAATATTGCCAGAGAAGCCTTTAAAAACGAGACCTTCCGCAAGATCATCGGAACGGAATACTACATTGAGCCAAAGACCAACATCACAGACGAGGAACGCTGGCTGAACAACCATCACAAGATGCTGGTATCCGGTGACATGCATTACGATGGATGTCTGGGCGGAAAAACAGGATACACAAGCGATGCCGGAAACTCGCTTGTGACATATGCCCAGAGAAACGGCATGTACCTGATTTCTGTGGTCCTGGCCGACAATGCCGTCTATCAGTATCCGGATACCGCGGCACTTTTAGACTACGGATTTTCCAATTTCCACAAGGTAGTTCTTGCCCAGAAGGGGGAGATTGAATGTCTGAAACCCCTGCCCATTGAGCATTATCTCTATAACCTGACCAAAGCTAAAATGATGACGCGTTTTACAGATACTGCAACAGCGGATCTGCCGACAGACCTGCCTGTTGAGAAACTGACCCGTAAGACTTCCCTGGAAAAAAAGATACAGACCACAGAGTATTATCTGGGCGAGCAGCTCCTCTCAACAAGCCATGCAGAAGTCTGTCCGACCCTCACCCTGCCGGAATTCCTGGATGCGGTCAAAGACTCTCCTGCCAATACAGCAAATACAGCCGGGGCAGCCGCACAGAATAACACCGCGGACAGCGTGTCTGCCGAAAGAACACCCAAGACCTCTTCCAGTTCCCTGGGAGAATTCTTCCAGGAACTTAAATATAACTTCCGGAACATGCCCACGTGGAAGTATCCGGCGCTCATTTTCCTGCTGTCAGCCGTTATCTTCTATATTGTACTCCTTATCATTAAGATCAAAAGACACCGGAAAAAGAAGGCCAGGAACAAAAAAAAGAAGAAATAAGAAAGACCGGGACAGCCTCCCCTCTATGGTTGGCTGCCCCGGTTTCCCGTTTCCTTCTGTTATCTTCTGCTTCTTTTCTTTTTCATTTCCAATACAATGATACCTGCCGCCGATACTGCAAAGAGACCTGCAAACATTCCTGTCCTTGCCTCGTCCTTTGTCTTGGGTGACTTCACACTACTGCCGCCGGAAGTACCTTTTGCGCCGCTTCCATTGTTGTTGGTGCCGGTATTCTTATTTCCCTGTCCGCTTCCGGACGGTTTTGCAGGCGGTTTCGGTTTGTCACTGCCGTTATCCCCCGGTGTCGTAGGTGTCGTTGGTGTGGTACCTGGTTTATGCGGATCTTCCGGGTCACTGGGTTTTTCCGGGTCTTTCGGATCATCCGGATCATCCGGTTTTTCTGCCGGTTTCTTCTCCAGTGCGGATATGGCATTTTTCAGCAGTTCTACCTGCTCATCAATCTGTTCCTGTGTGGCATTCTCATCCGCGTATACGCCCTCGGCTGCAATTATGGCATTCTGCAGATTTCCATAACTTTCATCTGTAAAATCACCCTGCTCGATAGCCTTTGCCTCAATGATCTTGGCATTCAGCTTCTCTCTGTCAACTTCCGCAGGCTCTTCCTTATCTGTGAGTTCAGACAGAGCCGCTGTAAGCTGTGCTGTCAGGCTGTTGATCTCCTCAGCCGTCAGTTCCGGATTCTCCAGGGCATCGCTGAGTGCTTTGCTCTGCAGCGCAATCTTCTCGAGACTTTCCTCTGAATAGAGGGTTGTATCAAGTGCTGCTGCCTGGGCCAGTCTCATCTTCGCCAGATCCCTTGCCGTGTCCTCCGCTGAAACCTCCTCTGTCGGTACCAGACCATTTACGGCCTCCTCCAGAAGAGCTGAAATATTATCTACCATCTCCTGGGTATACCAGGTCTCTTCCAGTGCTTCGGATGCCTGAGCCAGTACATCGGTAAGGTTCCGGAAGCTCTCCTCCGTATATAGTTCAGGATCAGCCTCCCTGCATCCCGCTGCCATTGCAGCAAGCCTGTCTTTCTTCACCTGTTCGATCACTTTGACTTCAAGGGCATCGATAAGAGCCTGCAGTTCATCACATTTCTGGTCCACCAGCTCCTGCGCTGCCTCATCGTCTTCGATCACTGCTTCCGCCTCGGTGATCTTATCCAGAAGGACGCCGTAGCTCTCCTCCGTATATTTATCCGGGTTCAAGGCCTTTGCACCTTCCACTTTCGCCTTCAGAAGCTCTTTATCCACTTCCGGCTCTGCAGGTTCCTGCCCGAATACCTGGAATTCCGCAAATGCAGGCCAGTAGTCCGCACCGTCGTATTCCGGGAATCCTGTGAGAACCACTCTGACATAACGGTAACTCTCCGCAGATGTCAGTGTACCTGTTTCCGTACGGATACCGCTCTCGGACTCTGTCTTATCTTCCAGCACATCAAAATTCTCTCCATCTTTTGAGCCTTCGATTCTGTACTGCCAGAATCCCTCTGCCTCGTCTTTTTCAAAATCAAGCTGGTAATTGCTGAGTACAAACTCACTGCCCAGATCCACCTGCCACCACTGAGGAAGCAGATCTTCCACAGCGTCACCGTTTACGATCCATAAAGTATCTGTGCTTCCGTCATTGCCGTTTGATGCAGGCGCATACTCTTCCGCAGATGATGTCACCGGCTTATTCAGTGCCAGATTGCCGTCTGTATGCTCATCCAGACTGTCCACTGCTGCCTGAAGCGTATAAATGGCTGCATCCACCTGCTCCGGTGTAACTGCCGCGTTAAAATCTGCTTTTGCCTGTTCCAGTGCATTCATCAGATTCTGCCAGGACTCATCTGTATAATTTCCCTGCTGCATGTATTTTACTTTCAGGATCAGATCTGTCAAAGCGGATTTGTCAAGCTCACTGTTGTCCCTCTCATAAACCTTAAATTCCGCAAATCCGGGCCAGTAGTCATCCCCCGGGAATTTTGTCAGTCTGATCAGGATAAACCGATAGGAAGTACCCGGTTCAAAGCTTCCGGTCTGCACTCTGGAACCATCTGTATTTTCTGACGCGTCATAAATAGGCTGTTCCTCAAAGTACTCCTCACCATCACGTGCTGCCTCTATGGTGTAACCCCAGGCATTCTCTTCATCCTGTTCAAACACCAGCTCAAAATCCGACAGATCATAATCCTGTCCCAGATCCACGAACCAATAGCCGTCCAGGTCATCCCCTGCATGTACCCACATGGTTCCCTCATCCCCGTCGTTTCCGCAGGATGGTGAGTACTGGTCGTTCCCATCTGAATAAGCGGGTTGGTTCAGTGCCAGGTTGTATCTCGCATACTCCGCATCCTCCAAAACCAGGTTGTCAAACTTTACATCACTGCTTCCTTTTGGGGAGTTGACAGTGACGGTCATTTCCTTGATAGCAGATGGAATCTGGAGTTCATAGGTATTCTTCAGTGTTGTAATGTTGAATGTCTTCTCATATCCATTGCCCCCGATCTTCACCAGAGCGCTTCCTGAGCAGTGTGCCTGGAAGGATTTGAGGGTCTTATTGTCCGGAAGGCTGATCTTATATACCGTACTCTGTCCGTCCCCGTACAGCTCTTTGGAGCTTCCTGTCTGTGCGGTAAGCCATCCCTCCCGGAAATCACAGTCTGCGTAGGAGCCTGTAAGTGCTGTCTCCTCCTCAGGACGGTCCTCGAAGTCGATTCCCGCATTCTGCGCACCAATCTCAGCAAAACTATTGTCAGCGCCGACATTGGGGTATCCGTCAGAGGATACCGGATTGCCGAAATAGTCAAGTCCGCCGTTATCCGGTATCAGCGCTCCCGTGCCTATACAGCCGGAAGTCTCTTTCAGCTTAAACCCGTCCACTCCGGCGCCTGCTGTTCCCAGATCTTCAAAATCAGAAGCTTTAACTTCCAATGCATTTTCATCATCCGCTCTTCTGATATTCTGGTCCGTGCCGCCGTAAGCATTGTTGTCCACGCTGCCCTTAAACCATTCACTCCAGCCTTTGGACTGGGCGTCACTGTAAATGATATTGTTCTTAAACTGGAAGTCCGCATCGTTTAACTGCTGCTGGTCCCAGTTGTTGGTGATATAGCTGTCATGGCCTTCACTGAGGTAAAAGTCATTGTTATACACATACATCTTATTTCCGCTTCCGCTGGAATATCCGCCCAGGGTCACAATAGCCCCGCCGCCGTATACGTTGGTTCCCCATCCGTCATTCTCACTGATGTTGTAACGGATATATGTAGTGTATTTTGTCCCCAGGGCACACTCGAAAAATGCGCCTGACGGGTTGTCATGTGTATAGTTATACTGAATATAATTCAGTTTTGCGTTCACATCCGCGTCAAATGCCTGGGAATCCTCCTTGCTGCTGGACGCGCCTAAACCGAAGACCTCATTGAACTGCACCACGGTACAGTCACCGTTCTCCCACCATACCGGCACGTTTCCGTTAGGTCCGCTGTTGCAGCCGTCACAGGTGTTGTGCTCTATAAGGGCATTGCTGTAGGCGGAGGGACAGATCGCCGCGTTTCCGATATCCTTGCAGTAGTTGTTGCGGATCACAAGATTGGTGCTGTTGACCCTCTGACCTGCATACTCGCTGTCCGGAATGCCGCTCTCGTGCTGGAACTGACTGCTTCCCCATGTGGACAGGAAGTTGATGCCGTAATGGTTGATATTCGGCCCGACATAGTTGTCCTCCACTACAATATCATCCCAATTGGTAGGTACCTGATTGCCCCTGATAATGTAAATGATACCGCCGCGCCCGATGCCGGCCTGCTGACCGATGGGGTGTGAGACTACATCATGCACATACAGATTCTGACAGTACATATGGCGCAGTGTCCCCGCGTCCTCTCCCATGATCAGGATCCCGTACTTCTTAATGTGGTCATCCGGGTTGTCCCCGGGTATTCTGTTGGTCACTTCCAGGGATGTGATCTCCCAGTATTCCTGGTTGTAGAAGTAGACAGCCGAGTTAAAGATCCTGTTTTCCAGGTCATCCCCGTCTTCCCCGCACCAGTTATTGCCGTCGATCCTGGGCCTTTCATCCCCTTCACCGTAAGCGCCGATGACAATGGGATTTCCCTCCTCACCGGACCCCTTGGGACTTAACTGCCCTGTCCACACATCTCCTTTTTGAAAGAGAATACGGTCGCCGGGCTGAAATGTAACACTGTTGATCTTGTCAAGGGAGGACCAGGCCTCCGCTTCACTGGTACCGGACGCATCATCGTTCCCCCCGTCCTGGTCCACGTAATAGGTAGTTCCCTCTGCGTCCGCCCACACCGGAATCTCCGGCATAGTGGTGCAGACCATACAGCAGGCAGCGATGCCCGCCAGAATTCTTTTTCCTAATCTCCTCATACTTTCATCCTCTTAACCTGTCTTAATTATAAATTACTCTGGGCTTCCAAAAAGCCGATAAACTGTTCCACACCTCCTCCCAGTACCTGCACATTTTCGGGGCGCTCTCCCCGTGCCTCTGACACGTCAAAGAAATCCCCTGCCATGGTCCGTTCTGTGATCATGAAGCTGTCACTGCCGAACAATCCCTCTGAGAGCCCGATATACTCGTCCCCCCAGAAAGAACAGTCCTCAGCCTGAATGCCCCACGCAGTGCCAAGCCGCTCCAGGATAGCATTTACATTGTCGCTCTTGCTGGACAATCCCACCTCCAGGTATTTGGCGTCCGTGGTTGCTGACAGGGATAATCCCTCCTCCCTGCCAATCTCCTCCGCCATGCGGATAAGCTGTCTCAGATCACCGATCCCGTGCTCTTTCAGGGTCTGGTTCAGGCTGTCAAGCTCGTGCTCCTGGAAAAACAACTGCCCGTTCCTGTCATTTTCCACAAGAATATCTATCTTGCAGTAATTTGGCCGGGAAAATACGATGTCTGTCTTAAAATCGAACTCCTGGAGCAGCCGCTCATGGATCCTGTAACACGCCCTGTGTATCCTGAGCATCAGTTCTTTATCCGGGATAAGACTGCAGAAGACTTCGGGCCGTCCGTCATCCGTAAAATGGTAGTTATAAGCCCCCCTGCCCAGACCGTAGAACAGGTTCTGCCTCTCCTTCGGGGTAAAATATTCATGGAGCTTTCCGCCTCCGATATTATTGATGGTGGTGCCGCTTATGACAGCCAGCTTCACGCCCTCTGCCAGCAGCTTTTTCATGGGAACAACAACCTGATCCACAGGCGCTGTCCTGGAAAAGACCGCAGTCCCGTCCCAGTCAAAAAATACTGCTTTATATTTCTTCATGCCAGGTACCTCCTTCCTCTTTGATACTGCACGCTTTCCCGTTTACATAGAAGACTGCAGGCTTTCCTTCAAGCAGGGTAAAGTCAGCCCCATTTCTTCCGATCTCCACCTTGAGGGTGCTGCCCTGATAACCGATACAGAACTGATATCCCTCCCATTTTTCCGGCAGATACGGCTTAAAGCGCAGTGTGCCGTCATTGGTCCTCAGCCCTGCAAACCCATTTACCACTGCCTGCCAGGTTCCCGCCATATTGGCAGCGTGGATACCCGCGTAGAAGTTGTTGTGGTAGTCATCCAGGTCCATTCTGGCAGACTGGGAGAAGTAGGTATACGCCTCATCGTAATAACCGATCTCACAGGCTACGATCCCGAAGATACAGGTGGAAAGGGAAGAGTGGTGCAGTGTTACCTCCTGATAGAAATCATAATTTCTCTTAAGCTCTTCCTCAGTGAACAGATTGCTGTACAGATACATGCCCAGAATGGCATCCGCCTGTTTTGACATCCTGTGGCGCATAATGAACAGCGGGTGATAGTTTTCATACAGCCATGCCCTTTTTTCCGGCGGGATCTTAGACTCATCCCACGGTTTGCGCATCATAAATCCGTCATCAAGGGGATAGACCTGACGCTTCTCATCGTATGGGAAATACATATTCTCAATGATCTTATCCCACAAATCTGTCTCCTCCCAGGCAAAATCCAGTTTCCCGGCAAGGCTTTCGTATCTCTCCGGTTCCTGTTCCCTGAGGTACCTGACAGCCTTCAGGGCAGCCCGCAGGCTCTCCCTTGCCAACAGGTTTGTATAGAAATTGTTATCTACCAGCACGTTATATTCATCCGGGCCTGTCACATCACAGATGCAGTATTTTCCGCCTTTACATTCCGCAAAGCTTCCCACATCTGCCCATACCCGGGCCATCTCTATGAGCATTTCCGCTCCCTTTTCAAGGAAAAATTCTTTGTCCTTTGTCACATCCAGATAGAGGCATAGGGCATAGGAAATGTCACCGTTTATATGATACTGAGCCGTTCCCAGGGGATAGTAGGTGGACGCCTCCTCCCCGTTGATGGTCCTCCATGGGTACAGAGCGCCTTTATCATGCCCCAGTATCCTGGCTCTGGCCCTTGCCTTATCCAGTGTGCCGTAACGGTAATCCAGCAGATGCGCGGCGATCTCCGGGTCTGTGTAGACAAATACAGGGAACACATACATTTCCGTATCCCAGAAATAATGCCCCTCATAGCCTTCACCGCTGAGCCCCTTGGCCCCCATTCCGGTTCTTCCGTCGCGCCCGGCTGACTGCATGATGTGGAACAGGTTAAAACGGATTCCCTGCTGCAGGGCTTCATCCCCCTTCACTGCCACATCGGCCTTTTCCCAGTATCGGTTCATGTAGCTGATCTGCTCTTTTTCCGCCTGCGCATATCCTGCAGCGGCGGCACACCGGAGCATTTTCCCGGTATACGTCTCCAGCTCCTCTCTATCCATATCCAGGTCGGAACTGTAGCATATATATTTTTCCAGACAGACCGTCTCTCCCTGCTCTGCCGCAGCGGTATAAGTAAGGGACACAGCCAGCTCTTCTTTGCAGGCGCTGACCTCATATGGTGCCCCCTCCAGATGGTGCATACATCCGCAGGCTGCGGTGAGACGGCTGTTCCTGGTGACTGCCTCATAGTAAATGCTGTCCCCGTCCGCCTTCACAGCCGTCGGCTCCAGTCTGCGTCCAAAAGGACCATAATCCACAATAGGGTTGGTCTTTCTGGTGTGGTTTTCCACATTTCCCTCAATTCCGGTAACAAAAGTGAGTTCCCCGGAGAAATTAAGAGGTGTCACACAGTACCGAATCTCCATTATATTTTTCCACCGGAAAGATACAAAACGGCTGATCTGTATGCGCATCTGCTTGCCGCCGGGCGTGGTATAGACCAGACTTCTCTCCAGAATTCCGTCACGCATGCGCAGCACACGGCTGTAATCACTGACCGTGCCTTTTTGTATATGGAATTCCTCCCCGCCTGCGTACAGCCTGATCTTCTTTGCGTTGGGCAGATTTAAAAGAGACTGGCTGTGGAGAGGGGAGCCGAAATTGGCCTCCCCGTAGCGGATCTCCTCGCTCTCATAAAACCCGTTGATAAAGTTTCCTTCCAGCCCTGTATCAATGTCAAAATCATAGGCTTCCTCAAAGGTTCCCCTTGTGCCGATATATCCGTTTGACAGGGCGAATGTAGTCTCATTTCTGTAGTTATTCTCAACCCTGAACTCAGTCTCCGTAATGTTCCAGGGCTCCACCGGGTAAATTGGTTTTTTGTTGGTATCCATACATTTATCCTTTCACTGCACCTGCTGTCAGGCTTTCCATAACCTGCCTCTGCAGGATAATAAACACTAAGATCGTCGGCATAACCGTCATGACCACTGCCGCAAACAGCGCAGAATAGTTGTTCGCAAAGGTTCCCATATAATAGTTCAGGGCAATGGGCACGGTCCTGGCGCTGTCACCGCTTGTGAGCATAAGAGCAAAATAAAACTCATTCCAGGTATTGATAAACTGCAGCAGCGCAATGGTCACAAGGCCCGGCTTCGCCAGCGGCAGGATAATATGCAGAAATGTCTGTAAAAATGTAGCTCCGTCTATGTAAGCAGACTCTTCCAGCGCAGTGGAGATCGTTTCATAATAACTCACCATGACAAAGAAGGACATGGGAATCCCCATTGCGGAATACACCAGGATCAGCCCCAGCTTTGTATCGAAGATTCCGAGCGCTTTGAAAATAGCAAAAAGCGGCTGGGAGATAGCCTGTGCCGGAAGCATCAGGGATGCGGAGATCATAAGCACAATCACTGTCTTCAGTTTGAAACGGAACCTGGAAACCACATAGGCGCACATGGCAACCACACAGACCGTCACCAGAACACTGATACCCACGATCAGCACACTGTTCAGGAAATACTTTGCAATAGGCGCGTACTTGAAGGCGTCTTTATAGTTCTGCAGATTCAGGCTCTTCGGCAGCGCAATGGCGGAGGAATTGATCTCCGCATAAGTCTTGAAGGAGCTTAGGAAAGCCCAGATCATGGGGCCTACGGCGATCAGAACGAAGAACAGCATAAAGATATATTTCGGTATACCCAGAAGGCCTTTTTTCACTTTTGACTCATGATACATTTATTTCCCCTCCTGTTTCATTTTTTTCTCCCGGAACAACGCCTGGATGAAGACTACCAGAACCAGTCCCAGGGCAATCTGGATCACACCCACTGCATTGGCCTTGCCATAGTTATTTTCCAGAGTCGCTACTTTGTACAGATAAGTGGGCAGGTTCAAAGTTGAGTTGCCCGGTCCGCCCTTTGTGGTCACATAGATGATATCGAACTGAGATACCATGGCCACAGATGCCAGCACTACGCAGGTACCGAAGATATTCTTCATAAGGGGGATGGTGATATAGCGGTCCATCTGCCACGGCTTTGCCCCGTCCACTCTGGCTGCTTCATAGATGGCTGTGTCCACAGCGCCCATCTCTGCCAGGAATATAATGGTGTTGAAACCTGAGTACAGAATCCAGGTGCAGGTCACTGTCCAGAAGGCGAACTTGGAATTGCCGAACAGGTTGGGGATCTGAGCGGCATCCAGGCCGAAAATGCCGTATACGGATTTCAGCACGCCGAAGGTTGGGTTCAGAAGCAGTGTGAACATAACACCAGTGGCTGCTGTGGGAATGATATTCGGTATCATATAGGCTGTTCTGACAAACTTCCAGCCTTTGGGTTTTCTGCGCAGTACAAGCGCCATGATAAATCCCAGAGACACATGGAAGGTACTCTGCAGAACCACCCATACCAGGGTATTCTTGATGGATTCCAGGAAATCCTTGTCCTGGAAAATGGTTTTAAAGTTTTCCAGTCCTTTCAGTACCGGGCTTGTGGAAACCGTATACTCACATAAGGACGTGTACAGAACCGTAATGATGGGTGCTGCATAGATCAATACGAATAAAATCATGCACGGCACAATAAACAGTGCAATCCATACTTTTTTATTCTTTGTGCTCATAGTTATCCCCTTTCTGAAAATGGGGCTGCTGTACCTTGTAAGATTTTGTACAACAACCCCATTTTAAGCTATTTATTTCCTGTTAATTTTTCTGTGCTGCTTCGGAAAGTTTTGTACAGAATTCTTCAGGGGTGATATTTGCATAGGCAAGCTCCGGAAGTTCTGTGGAGAATGTGTCAATAACATTCTGGTACCAGTACGCCTGGTTCTGTCCATATGTCCATTTTGCCTTTGGCTGGATCTCAAGGACTTCCGCCATAAGAGGATCGGAATCCTTCAGGGAATCCGGGATTTCAACCTGGCTGGATACGGGCTGAAGGCCGGCCATTTCCAGTCCCTTTAACTGGTTTTCAATGGATGTCTCAAATTTCAGGAATGCAACTGCCGCTTCAATTTTCTCTGGGTCTTTTGCGCCCACCATATCGCCCGGTGTGGGAACCATTTCCATACCGTATTCCGGAAGGAGCATAATGCCCACCTTGTCGTAGAAGCCTGCCGGTGCTTTCTCTTCACTTCTGATATCCGGGATCATCCACGGTCCGTTGGGGAACATTGCAACTTCACTGTTGAAGAAATGAGTTGCCATGGTATCGTATTTGCCGCCCACTGCGTCTGCTGTGGTGTATTCAGCCAGCATTTTCTGTAAATCTGTGGTGGCTTTTTCAACCTCAGGAGTATTATAATCTGTAGGATACATGGCATTCATGAACTCATTGCCGGTATCCCCTGCAGTTCCGATCAGTCCGCTGTACCACAGGTTTGTCAGCCATCCCAGGTCCGCGGTATCCATTCCGAGAGGAGTGATTCCTTTTTCTTTCAGGGTATCGCATGCCTTGAAGAAGTCATCCCAGGTCTCATACGCCACATCAGGAGCTTCCAGACCTGCCTGCTCAAATAAATCCTTGTTATAGTAGATATAGGAAATCTCCTTTGACACAGGAACACCGTAAATCTTGCCGTCCACAGAGTTAAATTCCAGTGAACTCTCATCAAACTGGGCTTTCCACTCCGGGTCTTCCTCAAAGTACGATGTCAGATCCTGAACCTTTCCTGACTCCACGGCCAGATTGATGATATTGTTTCCACCGTTGAATACAATGTCCGGAAGGTCACCGCTGGAGATCAGCAGTTTGATCTTCTGGTTGTATGCATCTGTTGTGGGAATCTCCTCGAATTTGAATTCTACATTCTTGCCCTCTTCTGTCTTCTGGAATTCCGTGAAGAGGTAATCATAATATTCAGCCGCATAGTCTGTACCTACGTGGTAATTGATCACGTTGAGCACCACTTTACCATCGGATGACTTTCTCTCTTCCTGTTTGCTGTTTCCGCCCTCATTACTGCCGCATCCGGCTGCCATAGATGCTATCATACCTGCACACAGCAGCACACTTACCAGTTTCTTTCTCATAAACAGTTCCTCCTTTTTTCGCTGAACTCGTTTTTTACTCAGCTTCCTGATGTAAAAATTATATAAAATTTTCTGATTTTTCTGAATAGACTACAATTACCCGTTCCATCATTATTTTTTACTCTTTCTTGTCATCATATCTGCTATCATTACAGAAAATCTACTACTTTCTGCTAATCTATAATATTTTTTACCTATTCTTGTAAATTTTTGCTCATTTTACAGGAGCACGAAAATACCGGGGTGGTTTATGATATAATATTAAATAATAATCTTACAGAAAGAAGATGTTTTATGGCAATTCCCCTGTTTATCAATAAGAAAAAAGGCACGTTGAGAATGTACATCACCCTGGTGATAACCGTCATACTGGCTGTTTCCCTGATCTTGAGCGGAATCTTCTTTTATAAAAAAACTGCCAATATACTGATTGAAAACCAGAAACAACAGGTCATGAAGGAGCTCTCTCAGGTCAACCAGAACATCACAGACCAGGTGAACAATCTGGACTATGTGAACGCGCTCTTTGTCTCCAACACCATTATAAGAGAAGCCATAGAGCCTTCCGTGGATGATTCCCGCAATAAGCTGGATATCGAAAAGCAGATGAGTTTCCTTCTGATCAATACTTATATGTGGGAACAGAACTATATTAACGGCGTCTGCATTTTTCAAAACCCCTCCGAATATTACCTTGCCACATCCGGGCCGGGAACCGTAAATATCAAGGCAAATCAGGATATCCTGCAGTCCATCTCCACCTCAGACCCCAATCTGAACATAAAGATGGAGGACTCCACACCGTCCGTACTCTATTTTGTCAGAAATATTTTCAGTTCCTATACCGGTGAGTATGTGGCTACCATTATTATCAATGTAAATAAAAACACCCTGATCGATTTCTACAACGCAGGCATTGACCGGGAGTGGTTCATCTATCTGTACAATGATGAGATCAATCTGATCACCGACAGCCAGAGTCTGCCCTGCGCGGATGAGATCTCCGGGAAACTGGATTTTCTGAATAATGAAACGTATCTGGAAGAAATAGATGCCGGCGGACAGTCCTATCTGACTGCAGCGGAGAAGCTGCCCAATCTGGACATGACCTCCGTGGTCGCCGCGCCCAGGAATCAGGTGCTGGAAAAGCTCAATGACACACTCAGGACTTACATGCTGGTTCTGGCTGTCATTGTCACACTGGTGCTGTGTATTTCCATCATCATCAGCCGCGCAGTCACAAGACCCATTGACAATATGATCTATCAGATCAATAAGATCGCCGAGGGCAAAAAGGACCGCCTCCCGCCTCTGGAGATGTATTCGGAGTTCAACAACCTGGCGGATGCCTTCAACCATATGCTGGATAAACTGGACACTTACTATAAAGATAATCTGGAGAAGCAGCTCCTGCTGAAAAACGCGGAGATCAAAGCACTGCAGTCCCAGATGGACCCGCACTTTATGTTCAACACCCTGAACACTATAGCCTGGAAAGCCCAGATGACCAACAATCCTGAGATATACCAGATGGTCATCTCCCTGGGAGAACTGCTGAAGGCCAATGTGGTGTCCAAGGATTTCACCTATGTGAAACTGGAAGATGAACTGCGCTATGTGAAATTCTATACCTACCTGCAGAAAATGCGTTTTGAGGAAAAAATATCCGTGGAAATACAGGCAGACTCTTCCCTGCTGCACTACAAAGTCCCCTGCTTCTGTATCCAGCCCCTTGTTGAGAACTCCATTGTCCACGGCCTGGAGCCGAAAAAAGGCAAGGGAAAGCTGGTGGTCAATGTGATCAAACATAAGGACTGCATGGAAATCCTTGTGGCGGACAACGGAATCGGTTTTGAGACCATCCCCGACATCTGCGATATCCGTCCGTCTTCAGACGAATCACACACCCACATCGGGCTGCGCAACCTGGACAGGCGCCTGTATCTCCTTTTTGGGGAAATGGCTCATCTGAAGATAACAAGCACATTGAACGTATGCACCACAATTTCTTTTAAACTTCCATTAATAGTTGATTAGCTGTACGGAGGAAACACATTATGATATTTCACCTGATGATCGTGGATGACGAAACCACCATAAGAAAAGGACTTACCCAGGTGGTGAACTGGGAAGCCATTGACTGCATTATCCAGGACACCGCCAGTGACGGGCTGGAAGCCATTGAAAAACTGAAAGAAAATCCGGTAGATATTATTATAACGGATATCCGCATGCCGGAATCCGACGGCCTTGACCTGGCCAAATATGTGATGGAGCATTATCCGGAAATCAAGGTCATAATCCTGACCGGATATGCTGACTTCGAGTACGCCAAAACCGCCATCAAATACAACGTAAGTGATTTTCTGCTCAAGCCGATCTCCATAGAACAGGTCGTGGCCTCTGTACAGAGCGCGCAGAAGAAGATCATAGCCTCCAGGCAGAAAAACACGGCAAAGAAGTCTGATGTAGCCTTCATGATAGACCAGCTTCTCCAAGAGCTCACAGATGCCTCCTGCTCCGACACACTGGCAGCCAGGCTGAAAGAATATAATATATCCCTGGAAAGCTATTATGTGGCTGCCTTTCAGTTCATACCTTATGCCGGAAATATATCCGCCCTGAAGGAGATCATAATCAAGCTTAAATCAAACAGTTACTGCTACCGATATAACAACCTGATCATTGCCATCTATTTTTACCCTGCCTGCACCGGCAGATGCCCTGCCGTTCCCCGGGAGCTGCTGCAGAACTGCCGTGACATCACAGCCATGGCGGATTCCTTTTATGAACAGAAACTGACCATCGGCATCAGCAGCCACCACACAAGTCCTGGGGAATATTCTGTGGCGGTCTTTGAATCCATCCGGGCGCTGACGCTGAACTTCTACTCACAGGACAACATTGCCTTTTACCAGGAGCAGGGAACCGCTGAGGATTATACCCTCTCCGCCGGGGAGACACTGTCTGTCTATGAGCTGGAAAATGCCATCATCAGCCTGGATTTCGACGCGGCGGAACAGATTTTAAACAGTATTTTTATCAAACTGCAGAGTAATTTTGCCAAATCCAGTGATGTGAAGAATCTCTGTATCCACATTTATTACACCGGCACCCACATTCTGCTGGAAAAGGGCCTGGAAATGCCGGATAACAACCTGCTGCATTCCATTGAGAATTCGTCCAATATTTTCGAGCTGGAAAGTATTGTGAAAAGCCTGCTCCAGATTCTGAGGGAAACACTCCTGGCCTCTGAAATAAGCTACAGCAAAACCGTAAAAGACTCCATTGCCTACATAACAGAAAATCTAAAGGAGCCTATCACCCTGGAGCAGCTTGCCGGACATGTGCATGTGAATCCCTCCTATCTGAGCCGGACCTTCAAGAAGGAGACCGGACATACCATAACGGATTTCATCAACCTGAAACGGATCGAGCGGGCAAAGGAACTTCTCTCGGACAGATCCATACTGACTTACGAGATTGCGGAACAGGTGGGATTCAATGACCCGGCTTACTTCTCCGCCATATTTAAAAAGTATGTGGGAATGACCCCTAAAGAATTCCGGGGATGAGGCCGGCCCCATCCTGCATAAAACCCCATCGGAAGGCTGTCGGATTCCGGCAGCTTTCCGATGGGGTTTTTCTCTCTAATAATAATCCTGGTGTCTCTTTGCACGCCTTTTCTTTCTCAGCGCGTCCCTCTTCATCCTTACTTCCTCAGCTTCTTCCTCACTGATCTGCTTCACTGTCTTGACCACATAATACTTTCCCTCATCTGTCCTTTTCAGTCTTGCCTTACCCCGGAAATATCCGTGTTCCGGACAGTAGGCCAGGCACATGTGGGTCTTTGGATTAAGAGAAAACCAGCGTATTTTCTTTTTCGCGGTCTTTCCGCAGAAGAAGCAGCGGGTACTGACCACCTCCCGGTCCTTCATGGCATCCTCTTTTGTGGGAAATTCCCTGGAAATGTATTTGGAATAATCATCAAATACCGTATGGATCTCCTCACTCTTTGACTTGGGGTTCTGATAGCAGTCAATGGAGAAAAACTTTCTCACTGTGTCCATAGGCAGACGGGCGAAGATTTCAGCGGTGTAGACAGCGTCATTGAGCGCCCGGTGAAAATTTTCCCCTTTATCCAGTTTCATGTGATCAATGGCATATTCCAGGGAGCGGCTGGTCTTGTCACCCTCACAGGAGATTCCGAACAGCTTCTGCACATCGTAGTAGCGGAGCGGGCCTTCCAGCAGATAGGTCAGCCTGTAGTATTTCATATTGCGCTGCAGCTCCACCAGATCAGAGGGGCCCCAGGTGCAGAACATCACATCTTCCCCGCACCATTTCAGGAATCTGCGGATCGCCTTGGAGAACGGAACACCGTTTTCCAGTGTCTGCTTATCAATATGCAATATTTCTTTTGTGCGGTAGTGCAGCCTGTGGTACACAGAAGGCTTGACGATCTCATGGAACTGGTCTGTCATTTTCCTGTTCTCATCCAGCTTCACGGCTCCTATCTCAATAATCTCAAAGGGCAGCCTTTTATTCTCCCTGTCCTTACCATAGGGGCACTGATTCCATTCCAAATCAAATACAATATAGTTCATAATTAAGTCCTGCAGCTCTCTTTATATTCGTTCCCGGCAGCCCGTGGTTTTTCATCTTTTTTGATTTTACCATTATTCTCTGTAAGGTGCAACATGGCATTCTCATTCATGTTATACAAAAAATTTTAGATTATCTAAAAATTTTTGTAATTTTCATTGACTATATCCTGCTGATTTGCTAATATTATAGTAATCTAACATACCGTGTTTCATAAAATGTTTCCGGGGACAGCAGTTTGACCATGGGGCCAAGATGTTTCGGAAAATCAAATGGGGGTAATTACATAATGAAAGGAATGGAAATCGGTAAAGGAAGTATCTTTGAACTGGAGGGCATTCCCGCGTTTCGTCAGGTACTGCCGCTGGCGCTGCAGCATGTGGTCGCCATGATCGTCGGCTGTGTCACACCAGCCATCATTGTTTCAGGAGCCGTCAGCGGCGGAGGCATGTCTCAGGGAGACAAGGTGATCCTCATCCAGGCTGCTCTTTTTGTGTCCGCAATCTCCACCCTGCTCCAGCTTTTCCCGCTGGGCAGCAAGAGCGGATTCCACATCGGCTCCTCCCTGCCGGTCATCATGGGCGTCAGCTTTGCCTATGTGCCCAGTATGCAGGCCATTGCAGAGGGCTACGGCATCGCCACCATACTGGGATCCCAGATTGTGGGCGGCTGTGTGGCCATCATAGTCGGACTGCTTGTAAGGAAGATCAGGGTGTTTTTCCCGCCTCTGATCACCGGGACCGTTGTGTTCACCATCGGCCTCTCCCTGTACCCTACAGCCATCAACTATATGGCGGGGGGCACCAGCAGCGAGACTTATGGTTCCTGGCAGAACTGGGCTGTGGCGATCTTTACGCTCGTCATTGTAACTGTACTGAACCATTTTGGAAAAGGGATCGTAAAACTGGCTTCCATCCTGATCGGAATGGTTGCGGGATACGTGGTCTCAGCCTTTTTCGGCATGGTAAGCTTCAGCAGCGTGGCCTCTGCCAGCGTATTCCAGCTTCCGCAGGTTATGCATTTCGGAATCAATTTCGAGGTATCTTCCTGTGTGGCGATCGGCCTTCTTTTTGCCATCAACTCCGTGCAGGCGATCGGTGACTTCACGGCAACCACAGTGGGCGGTCTCGGAAGAGAACCCAGTGACAAAGAGCTGCAGGGCGGTATTGTGGGCTATGGTGTCATGAATATCATCGGTGCCGTATTCGGCGGCCTTCCCACAGCTACTTACAGCCAGAACGTAGGTATCGTGGCAACCACAAAGGTTGTAAACCGGTGCGTGCTGGGACTGGCAGCTATTATCCTGGGCGTAGCCGGACTGATACCCAAATTCTCCGCGCTGCTCACCACGATTCCCCAGTGCGTCCTCGGCGGCGCTACGGTATCTGTCTTCGCGTCCATTGCAATGACAGGTATGAAGCTGATCACCTCTGAGGATATGAACTACAGAAACACCTCCATCGTCGGCCTGGCGGCTGCCCTTGGAATGGGAATCTCACAGGCATCCGCAGCACTGGCTACGTTTCCGAGCTGGGTGACTATGATCTTTGGCAAAAGCACGGTGGTACTGGCAACGCTGATCGCTATACTGCTGAATATCATACTGCCGAAAGAAGAATAAACGTAACTGCCCTTATGCACGGTCAGCGCAGTAAATGCGCAGACCTGGCCCAACAGTTACGAATCGACAATAAAAACCGGCCCTTGCCGTTATATCCACGGAAGCAGATATGCTGCTCCGGGTATAAACGGCGAAGGCCGGTTTCGTTTCTGAGCATATGCCCTTTCTTTACTCTCTATTCCGCTGTTTCTATTGCCTGCGGTTCCTGATTCTCCTGAATCTGAGGCAGCGGGGTACTTAAGATTTTCATGAACTCTTCCCCTGTTATAGTCTCATTTTCAAAGAGGTATTTTGCCAGCTCATGGAGCTTGCCGATATTGTCTTTCAGGATCTTATATGCCTTTTCATGCTGTGTTCTGACCAGCTCTACCACCTTTTTATCAATCATGGTCTGGGTCTCGAAGGAGCAGGACAGGGAGGAATCACCGCCCAGGTACTGATTCGTCACATTTTCCATGGCAACCATATCGAACTCATCGCTCATACCGAACCTGGTGATCATGCCACGGGCCAGCTTTGTTGCCTGTTCTATATCATTGGATGCACCGGTTGTGACAGAGTGGAAAATCAGCTCCTCTGCCGCGCGTCCTCCTGTGAAGGTAGCAATTTTATTCTCCAGTTCTTCCTTGGACATAAGGAAATGTTCCCCGTCCTCCACCTGCATGGTGTAGCCAAGAGCGCCGGATGTCCTCGGTATAATGGTGATCTTATGGACAGGTGCGGAATCCGTCTGCATGGCTGCAACCAGCGCATGTCCGATCTCGTGGTAGGATACAATAAGTTTCTCTTTCTCGGAGAGCACACGGTTCTTCTTCTGGTAACCAGCAATGACTACCTCAATGCTCTCCTCCATATCTGCCTGCGTGGCAAATTTTCTTCTGTCGCGGACAGCCCGCAGTGCCGCTTCATTCACAATGTTCGCCAGCTCGGCTCCGGATGCCCCGGATGCAGCCTTGGCGATCTCGCGGAAATCCACATTGTCGGATATCTTGATCTTCTTTGCGTGTACTTTCAGTATCTCCTCACGTCCCTGTAAGTCAGGAAGTTCTACCGGAATACGCCTGTCAAAACGTCCCGGACGAAGCAGCGCCGGGTCCAGGGAATCCGGACGGTTGGTTGCCGCCAGGATCACAACACCCTTTGATCCGTCGAAACCGTCCATCTCCGTCAGAAGCTGGTTCAGGGTCTGTTCCCGCTCGTCATTGCCGCTGATGTTTCCGTCACGCTTCTTACCAATAGTATCAATCTCATCAATAAATACGATACACGGTGCTTTTTCATTTGCCTGCTTAAACAAGTCACGTACTTTCGCCGCGCCCATACCGACGAACATCTCCACGAACTCTGAACCGGAAATGGAGAAAAACGGTACGTTGGCCTCGCCGGCCACAGCCTTTGCCAGAAGTGTCTTACCGGTTCCCGGAGGGCCTACCAAAAGGGCTCCCTTTGGCATGGATGCACCGATTTCCCGGTACTGGTCGGGATTGTGCAGATAATCCACAATCTCTGTAAGCAGATCCTTTGCCTCATCCTCACCTGCTACATCGGTAAACCGGATGCCTGTGGAAGATTTCACATAGATCTTGGCATTACTCTTGCCAAAGCTCATGGCTCCGGCTCCGCCGCCCATACCACTCATCATTTTCTTGCTCAGCCAATTGCCTATGAATAAGAAAATGGCGATCGGGATGATCCAGGAGAGAAGGAATGTCAGGATGGGAGATTGTTTTTTAGGAATCTCTTTGCCGAACTTCACTTTCGCATTGTCCAGACGCTCCACTTCCTGCTGGTCATTAATCCTTCCGGTCTTGTAAACCTGGGTTTTCTCACCGTTCTTTATCGTATAATAAATCGTATCATCATCAAGGCTTACCTCATCTATCCTGCTGCCTTTTAAGTCGCTCAGGAACTGGTCATACCTGACTTCCTTAATGCTTCTCTCCGCAATAGAAGGAACCAGCAGCGTGTTCAGAAGAATCAGAACAACTATGACGATAGCATAGTAAAACATGATTGGTTTTTTTGGTTTTTTGTCTTTTACTTCCATATATTTTTCCTCCGTGACTCCCTGCTCTTGTCAGGAAATCTCTGTTTTAAGTATGCCACTTTTCAGACAATTATTCAATGAAGAAGGTCTGTTTATTCTATTAAAAATATATGAATTGCCAAACCCGCTCCATATATCAGAAGTAAAACTCCGTCCATTTTCCTCTGTAGCTTCTGCAGGGCAGACTGGGATGGTCTTTTCCCTCCAAAGTTCCTTTTCTCAGTTCCATGGCATCTTCCAGACAGTAAGAGATATATTCCCGGGAAACAGGGCAGCCGTGATGGGATGGAAGAATCACTTCCGCCCAGTCTGCATACCCCAGCAGTTTTTTAAGGCTTTCTATATACAGATCCAGGTTTCTGTTTTCACCAAACATGAAAATAGGACCTGATTTCTGAACTGTATCACCGGGAAGGAGAAGCCTTTTGTCCCGGTCCAGCAATGCGATACTTCCGTAAGTGTGTCCCGGTATGTGAATGATCTCAAAATCATAATTGCCGGCAGTGATATGCTCACCTTCCTGCAGTTCATGAACAGATATATTCTGTGGAATCATATGCGCATCCCCGGCATGTACCCAGCATTCATGAAAATCAGACAGACCTCCGGCGTGGTCCATATCTCCGTGAGTGAGAACTGCTTTCAGCGGCAGGTTTGTCAGCTTTTCCGCTTCTTCCGCGGTCCGGGAGTCAGCAAAGCCCGTATCTATGAGCAGGGCTTCCTCCTCACCTGTAATTAGGAATTCCCGCACTCTGCCGTCATCCAGAATGTAAAAACCTTCTTCATACTTTGTGATATCCATATGGGCACCTCCGTGCTATTTATCCTCACCGGTCAGGCGCAGTACGGCCTGGATTTCCTCCACGTCCATGTCCAGGAACGCGGCCAGTTCGTCTACACTGTATTTGACATCATCGTCCTCCAGAAGCTCTTTTATTTTTGTCTCCAGGTCACGGACCTTTTCCACGAGAATGTCATCCCTCTGCTTCTGGTCTGTCTGCTCTTCCACCATAAGAAGCATTGCATTTCTGATCTCGCCGCACAAAAAGGTGTGATAATCTCCTGCTTCATGCAGCATTTCGATAGCTGTCAGAAGACCGATGTTCCCTTCGGCAATCATATCTCCAATGAAAATCTCCTCTTGCTTCAGCTCTCTGGCTGTTTTCACCACTTCTGTCATGTATAATTCGGCCAGGCGCTTTTTTGCTGACTCTTCCTGTTTCAGAGCCTTTTCAAAAAGGATTTCCCTTTCTCCCGGCTTTTCGGGAGGAATATCCTTCAGCGTGTTCTCGTATTCTTCCAGATACTCTGTTTCCTCCTGGGTGAGAGGTACTGCTTCGCTGTCTGCCGGGATACCGGCGGCTGTTGTGACGGGTGCTTCGCTGCCGGTTTGGCCGTCTGCCGCTGCGCTTCCCGGACCTCTTCCGTCTACCTGGATTCCCTGTATAGCCAGATATTCATACACTTTCTGCATCTGGCCTTCTGTCAGGCCGTTGCCTGCGAAAATCCCTTCCACTGTATCTGCATGTATTTTCTTTCCATTTTCCACTGCCAATCCCAGTGCTTCACTGAGCTTCGCCTGAAATTCCTTAATCTCCATATCTGCCTCCTTATTTTATCACCATCCAAAGACTCGAATCATTCTCTGAATAGATGCATCAACCAAACTGTTCCATTACAAATCCCCGGCAGACGAGCTCACTGCCGGGGATTGTCTTAAAAACAGTATAATTGATTAGAAAAAACTTGTAAAGTCTTATAGCGAAGGGCCGCGCTGCAGTTTTTCCATCAGCAGCCGGTTCACCGTCTGCGGTTCTGCTTTTCCTTTCATCTCCTTCATAACCTGGCCCACCAGAAAGCCGAGAACTTTTGTTTTTCCACTTTGGTACTCCTCCACGGTTTTCGGGTTTGACGCAAGGATCTTTTCCACGATACTCTCCAGTACTCCTGTATCCACAACGGTTTTCAGCCCATTTTCCTCAATATAAGAAACAGGCTCCACATCCTCATCAAAAATCCGCCCAAACACCTTTTTTGCGGTCTGATTATTCACTTCCCCTCTCTCGCAGACCACAATCAAATCTGCCAGATGTCCGGGTGTAAAATGCAGGTCTTCCGTCTCCATTCCCCTGTCTTTTAACAGTCTCAGAGTTTCACCGATAAACCAGTTGGCTGCCTTTTTCGGAGCACCGGCAACCTCCTTCTGCTGAAGCAGGCTGACTGTCTGTTCATACAAATCTGCCAAATGCCTTGACTGTGTCAAAAGAGAGGCGTCATAGGCTGAGAGGCCAAACTCTTTCTCATAGCGTTCTGCCTTTTCTTCCTGAAGCTCCGGCTGACGCTCTTTTATCCGTGCCAGCCACTCCCCACTGATCACTACCGGGGGCAGGTCAGGGTCCGGAAAATATCTGTAATCCTTTGCATCCTCTTTGGAACGCATGGCATAGGAAATTTCTTTATTGTCATCCCACCGCCTTGTCTCCTGCTGCACACATTTTCCCTCTTCCAAAAGTTCAATCTGCCGTTCCCGTTCCCCTTCAATCGCCCTGGCGATAGCTTTGAAGGAATTTAAATTCTTCATCTCCGTCCTGGTTCCCAGTTTTCCGCTTCCTGCCTCCATGACAGACAGATTCACATCCGCACGCATGGAGCCTTCCTGCAGCTTGCAGTCTGAAACGCCCAGGTACTGACAGATCAAACGCAGCTTTTCCAGATAGGCAATAACCTCCTCCGCATTTCTCATGTCCGGTTCGGATACGATCTCAACCAGAGGAACACCGCTTCTGTTGTAGTCCACAAGGGAACAGTCTTCCCACTCATCATGAATCAGCTTACCGGCATCTTCCTCCATATGCATCTCATGAATCCTGATCTTCTTTTTCCCTGATGCAGTCCTGATTTCCAGAAATCCGTCATGGCAGATGGGAAGATAGAGCTGGGAAATCTGGTAGTTCTGGGGATTGTCAGGATAGAAATAATTCTTTCTGTCAAATTTACAGGTTTGGTTTATCCGGCAGTTGGCAGCCATTCCAAGGGCCAGTGCATAATCAACCACCTGTCTGTTCAGAACCGGGAGAGAGCCGGGCATTCCAGTACATACGGGGCAGGTATGGGTGTTGGGTGCTCCTCCGAATTTTGCGGAACAGCCGCAGAATATTTTTGTGGCTGTGGCAAGCTCCACGTGAACCTCCAGGCCAATGACTGTTTCATATCGCTTAGCCATTATTTTACCCCCTTTCCGTATGCTTTGGGGAACTCTCCCCTGATTTTCTCATAAGCATATGCTGCCTGTATGATCTTCTTTTCCTGAAAACAATCCCCGATAAACTGCAGTCCCACAGGCATACCGCTGCTGTCCAGGCCGCAGGGAACACTTATGGCAGGGAGGCCTGCAAGATTGACACCTGCAGTATAGACATCACTCAGGTACATTTTCAGCGGATCAGCAAGGCTGCTTCCCACAGCGGGTGCCGTGGATGGAGCTGCGGGAGCGATCAGCATATCGTATTTTAAAAATGCATCGTCAAATGCTTTCTTTATCATGGCTTTTACCTTCAGCGCCTTCAGATAATACGCATCGTAATATCCTGAGCTCAGTACAAAAGAGCCAAGCAGTATCCGGCGCCTGACTTCCTCCCCGAATCCTTCCGCCCTTGTTTTTTTGTACATATCGTGAAGCCCTTCAAACTCCTCTGCCCTGTAACCGTATTTCACGCCGTCAAAACGGGCCAGGTTAGAACTGGCCTCCGCAGAGGCAATAATATAATAGGCCGGAATCACATAATCTACCAGTCCCAGGGTGAAGAATTCCACTACAGCGCCATTTTTTGTCATTAACTGCACTGCGTCCGCCAGTGATCTTTTCACGTCCTCGTCAAGTCCCTCTGACAGATACTCTTTGGGGATACCGATTTTCACACCATGCAGGTCCTGCCTCAAATACCGGGTAAACTGCAGGTCCTTGCGCAGCACAGACGTGCTGTCCTTAGCGTCATATCCCGCAGACGCTTCCAGCAGTGCCGCGCAGTCAGAGACATCTTTTCCCACAGGACCTATCTGGTCCAGGGACGAGGCATAAGCTATAAGTCCGTATCTGGATACGGTACCGTATGTGGGCTTCATGCCGACCACGCCGCAGTAGGAAGCAGGCTGCCGGATGGAGCCTCCCGTATCGCTTCCCAATGCTGCAAACACTTCATCTGCCGCCACTGCCGCACAGGAACCTCCTGAGGAGCCCCCCGGTACTTTTTCGGTATCCCAGGGGTTTCTGGTAATACCGTATGCAGATGTCTCAGAGGTACTTCCCATGGCAAATTCGTCCATATTGGTTTTACCCATAACAATCATTCCTGCACTTTCTATTCTGCGGACAGCCTCCGCATCGTACGGAGGAATAAAATTTTCCAGAATTCTGGAAGCACAAGTAGTTTTTCTGTTTCTGGTGCAGATATTATCTTTCACCGCAATGGGAACACCAGCCAGAGGGCCTGTGTATTTCCCTGCTTTTATACCGTTTTCCACCTCTTTTACCCTGTCATATATTTTCTTCTCATCTGTCTCCAGAAAAGCGTGGAGCGTACTGTCCTTTTTTTCAATCTCATCCAGGCAGGCTTTTACCGCTTCCCGGACACCTACCTGACGGCTTTTTATGGCACAGCCAAGGGTAAGAGCTGTCATTTCTCTGATTTCCATTTGTCTATCCTCCTTACTGCACAGTTTTGGGGACCTGATACTGGCCGTCTTTGCTCTTCGGCGCGTTGGCGAGCATAGCGTCCCGGCTGTTACCGTTTGTCACAACGTCTTCCCGGAACACATTTTCCACAGGAAACGTATGGGCAAGAGGTTCCGTTTCTTCCGTATTCAGCTCGTTTAATTTATCTATATAATCCAGCATTTCCTGCATTTTTTCTCTGGCCTTTTCCCGTTCTTCGCAGGTTAGGGCCAGCTTTGCCAGAATCTCTATATTTTCCATGACTGTGTCATCTATAATCTGTTTTGCCATAATCTTTTCTCCTTCTATCTACGGTTCCAGGCGGTTCATATCTCTCGGAAACAGGCAGGCCTCTCTTACATTATCTTCGCCTAAAAGCTGCATAGTGAGCCTTTCCAGACCGATGCCCAGGCCTCCGTGGGGCGGCATGCCATACTTGAATGTATCCAGATACTGCTCCATTCCCTCCCGGATCATCCCCCTTTTCTCCATTTTTTCTGTGAGCATATGGAAATCATGAATCCTCTGTCCGCCTGTTGTCACTTCCAGTCCTCTGAACAAAAGGTCAAAGCTAAGGGTAAAACGTTCATCTTCCGGGTCATCCATGGCATAAAACGGTCTTTTTTTCGATGGGTAATGCGTAACAAATACAAAATCCGCACCGTATTCCTCCTGAAAATACTGTCCGATCAGCGCTTCCTCCTCTGGCTCCAGGTCAAAAGGATTCTTAATCTTCCTTCCGTATTTTTCTGCTGCCAGCTCCTTTGCCCGGGAAAAACGAACGGTAGGAATCTTCCTTGTCTCCGGCAGATTCACCCCCAGAATCTTCAATTCTTCCGCATACTCCCTTTTCAGCAATTCCATTGTGTACTGCAGAAATCCGGTCTCCATGGCACAGATATCCATAAAACCATCAATATACCCCATCTCAAAATCCAGGCTGGTATATTCGTTCAAATGCCGCCTTGTATTGTGTTTCTCCGCTCGGAACACCGGGCCGGTTTCAAATACCCGATCAAAAACCCCCACCATCATCTGTTTATAAAACTGCGGACTCTGTTCCAGAACTGCAGGTTTATGGAAATAACTGAGTTTAAACAAGTTGGAGCCGCCCTCTGCCCCCTTGGCTCCGATTTTCGGTGTGTGTACTTCTGTAAATCCCCGAGTATATAAAAATTCACGGAATCCCCTGCACACGCCCTCCTGGATCTTAAAACGGGCACGCTCTTTTATATTCCGCAGTGATATGGGACGCAGGTTCAGTTTTGTCTCCAGGGAGGTATTCAGCTTCCACTTGTCTATGGCAAGGGGAAGGGGCGCTGCAGGTGATGAAAGTATTCGGACTGCACACAGGCGGAGTTCCTTCTGATGAGGCGCACGCGCTTCTCTGCGTATTGTGCCTGCGGCCCGGATACAGTCTCCTTCTTTTAAATCCGAAATTGATATATTTGTCTTTCCCTCCTCCCAGACGGTCTGCAGCAGGCCTTCTCTTTTTCTCAGTATTACAAACGCGATCTCACCCATTTTCCGAATGCTGTGCACGGTTCCCTCCACCAGGATTTCACCGTCTGTCTCCTGCTTTTTCAGCAGTTCCCTAAGCTCCAGGGTATCCTTTTCTCTGATGCCTTCCACAAATTCCATATCACATCTCTCCTTTTTCCAGAAATAAAAAAGTCCCGGGGATATCCAGACAAATCCAGATACCTCGGGACAGGATATTCTTGATCACATCTTTGTGATCCGTTCAATCGCTTTCACTGTATTTTCATAGGTTCCGAAGGCTGATAATCTGAAGTAGCCTTCTCCATGTGCACCAAAACCACTGCCCGGTGTTCCAACCACGTTTGCTTTTCGGAGAAGTTCATCAAAGAACTCCCAGGAGCTTAACCTGCCCGGTGTCTTCAGCCACACATACGGGGCATTGATACCGCCGGAGACAGAGTATCCTGCAGTTTTCAGACCCTCATAAATCACCTTCGCGTTTTTCATATAATAATCCACCTGGGACCTGAGCTGCTCTTTTCCCTCCGGTGAATAGACGGCCTCCCCTGCACGCTGCACAATATAGGGAGCGCCGTTATATTTTGTTCCGTGTCTTCTGGACCAGAGGTCATGCAGAGACACACTGCCGCATTTTAAGTCTTTGGGCACTACTGTGTATCCGAGTCGGACACCGGTAAACCCGGCATTTTTTGAAAAACTGTGAAGTTCAATGGCACAATGCCTCGCACCTTTACATTCGTACACACTGTGCGGCACGTCTTTTTCTGTTATATATGCTTCATATGCCGCATCGTAAATGATCACTGCGCCGACGCGGTTTGCGTAATCTACCCATTCCTGAAGTTCAGCTCTTGTAATACCTGCGCCTGTGGGATTATTGGGAAAACACAGATAAATAATATCTGGTGTCTCTTTCGGAAGCTCCGGAACGAAGTTATTCTCTTCCACACAGGGCATATAGATCATGCCGTCATAATTCTGCGCGTTTGGATTATAATTTCCTGTTCTGCCTGCCATCACATTGGTGTCCACGTATACCGGATACACAGGGTCGCACACAGCAATCTTATTGTCCAGACCGAAAATCTCCTGGATATTTCCGGAGTCACACTTTGCGCCGTCGGATACAAATATCTCATCCGCTTCAATATCGCAGCCCCGGTTTCGGTAGTCATTGTCAGCTATGGCATTTCTCAGAAAATCATATCCTTTGTCCGGCGCATAGCCATGGAAGGTCTCCGCATTTGCCATATCATCCACTGCGCTGTGAAGAGCCCGGATAATTGCCGGCGCCAGGGGCTGTGTCACATCACCGATTCCCAGTCGGATAATGTCCGCATTTGGATTTTTCTGCTGATAGTCAGCTACCTTTTTCGCTATGTTGGAAAACAGATAGCTTCCCTGAAGCTTCAAATAATTATCATTGATCGTAAACATATCACATTTCTCCTTTATACTTAACTGTTCAGGCTGCCGAACAGTTACTATACTTCATCATAGATAAGTGTCAGTATCATCTGTGCTGTCTCCACCATGCTGGTGGCGCTGTCCATGCTGCATTTCTGTATATAACGGTACGCTTCCTCCTCTGTGAGATGGTTTCTGTCCATCAGAAGGAGTTTTGCGTTGGTAATATAGTTCTGGTCCCGCTGGCTGCGGGCTTTGGGCTTCTTCTTTTCCCTTTTCAGCCTTCGCTCAAGCTGGTAAAGCAGCATTTCTACAGTATTTACCAGCTCGTAAATGCGAATCGGCATGGTGACTGCCATGATTCCTGACTCAGCGGAACTTACCACATTTGCAGAGCCTATGAGCAGCATTTCAAAAAACCTGGGCAGGGAGCCAGCCAGTTCCCGATAATACATATCCGGCAGTTTATAACCACTGATGACCAGCCCTGCCGGGTACTTATTTATTTCCATCAAAGCCTGAGCGGCAGTTGTACATGCTACGGTATTTTCAAATCCATGCTCCATGAGGATTTTCCGTATTTTCTTTGCATCTTCCGGTTTTGGCAAAACAATAATGATGATGCTCATGCACTGCCTCCTGTTCCTCTATACACGGTACAGATACTGTTCGATCTCCCATTCAGAAACCTGTTCCATGTAGCTCTTCCACTCCTTCTTCTTCGCCTTCACATAACACTTTGTAAAAGCCTCACCAAGTACGGCTCTCATGAGCGGGTCCTTGTTAAATTCCTCCAGCGCCTCACTCAGGTTTTCCGGCAGGGTATCAATGCCTGCATTTTCCTTCTCCTCCCTGGAGAGTTTACGGATATTTTCTTTCAGTTCTTTTGGCGCCTGCAGATTCTTTTCCATTCCCTCCAGCCCCGCTGCCAGACACAGCGCGAATACCAGGTAAGGGTTGGAGGCAGAATCGGGGCTTCTCAATTCCAGCCTTGCCCCCTCTTCCCGCTGGGTCTGAACCCTCACCAGCGCAGTACGCTGCCTGGACGACCAGGTAATGTCTGAAGGCGCCTCAAATCCCGGTGCCAGTCTTTTATAGGAATTCACAAGAGGGTTGCAGAGGGCTGTCATACCTTTGATATGTGCAAAGATTCCTGCCAGGAAAGAATACCCCTCCCTGCTCAGTCCAAGCTCATCTTCCGGGTCTGAGAAAATATTTCTTCCGTCTTTCATAAGATACATGTTTACATGCATGCCGGAGCCATTGGCGCCTGCTTTCGGTTTCGGCATGAAAGTGGCATGGAGGCCGTGGCGTTTGGCTATGGTTCTCACAGCCACCTTAAAGGTCATTACTTTATCAGCTGTCTCCGATGCGTCGGAGAACTGGAAGTCAATCTCATGCTGTCCGGGGGATATTTCGTGATGGGAGGATTCGATTTCATATCCCATCTCCTCAAGGGTCAGCACCATATCACGTCTGGCATTCTCACCCAGATCCACGGGACTTAAATCCATGTATCCGGCCTTTTCATGTGTTGTGGTTGTGGGCATGCCGTTGTCATCTGTGTGAAAAAGGAAAAACTCACATTCCGGGTTTACCATCAGAGAATAGCCCATATCTGCAGCTTTGGCCGCAACGCGGCTGAGAATGAAACGCGGGCTTTCTTTATAGGGTGTACCGTCTTCCTGATAAATATCACATATGAAACGGGCAACTTTTCCCTGCTGCGGCCGCCACGGCAGGATTGTAAACGTGGATAGATCGGGATGCAGATACATGTCTGCCTCCTCATTCCGGATAAAGCCGCCGATGGAAGACGCGTCAATGACGCAGCGGTTATCCATGGCCTTTTCCAGCTTGCTGGATGGGATTGCAATGTTTTTCAATGTTCCGAACATGTCGGTGAACTGCAGGCGAATGAACTCCACGTCCTCTTCCTCCGCCATGCGCAGGATTGCTTCCCTGGTGTAATTTTGCATTGTGGTATCTCCTCTCTTGATAGGATGATAAGGTGAAACCCGGGGGCCGGCGCCTGGTAGAAGGCGGGGGCGGGTGGTTGTGTAATTTTGGGTACGAAAAAAGGGCGTGTTTATCCAGAGTACCCTCCGAATAAGAACGCCCTTGTTCTTTTATTTATGGTTGGTATTATAGCAAGGGTTGTTGGGGTTGTCAATATGGGAAACTATTATTTATTACCTATTTTCACAAAATCAGTGATATCCGCCCAAGCCCCCACATTTGTAACCGGATCTTTTGTCGGACCCTGATTGTAGCATAGATAATACCGGTTATTATAAAAATAAATGTCTCCCAAACCCGGTGTTACTCTATTATCCCAATTATCAGTAGTATAGATCTCAGCATTCTTCTTCACATACAAACATTTATCTTTTCCATACCGCGTTATAAATTTCTCTAAACTATCGGGCATATCATCAGCATATATTTCTACAGGTTTAGGGATGATATAGTATTCGCCTCCGGTTTTAAATACACCTGCCGGCAGCGTAAATCCCTTTTTACCATTATCTAAAAATTCTTGATAGTAATCTTTGTACTTCTTTTTCCCTGCTTTTATATTTAGAACATCTTTACCGTTTTTTTTCAGATGAATAGATCCGTTTCCATCCTCGTAATCCTCGTCATCGTCTTTTCCATCATCTTTTCCATCATCACCACCACCAGACGGCGGTTCTTCCGACTCACTTCCGCTGTCCAGATTATAGCACTCTACATACCTGACAGTAGAATAATCCCCGTATTTCCCGGAAATCGTCAGCTCTACTTTCATAATATTTTCAGGGTATTCACTCCTGTCTGCCCATGAAAAAGATAAATCTTTTATACTGTATCCCATATACATTTTCTGGTCAAATTCCCAGTCAACTTCCTCATATGCACGTACCGGGTAATAGTAAATAACAAGTTTTTTTTCATCCGGAGACTCATCCTTAAACGCCTTTGTTTTAATGGTCACATGGCTGTTTCCCTGGTTATAGAAATCAACCATGGTCCCCTTTTCACCCTCTGCTACAGATAAGTATGAGGAGTCTTCATTCTTACTCTCTTTTTCTGTATATTCACCATTTGAAATAATAACATTTGTTTCTTTTTTATTTACTGTAGCCTGTGCACCTGAAATCTGGCCTGTTATTTTATCCATCAGGGTGTCCGATACCTGACGGCCCATATTAATCCCCTGAATATGATAATATACATTCATAGCAGATGAGATAGCTTGGCTGGTAAGAATGACAAACAGACTAATAAGTGCGAACGTAACTATAAGTTCAATTAACGTGACACCCTGTCTGCTGTTAAGTATTTTTCTGTACTCTTTTTTGTCCTTATTACATTTCATATTACCAGAACCCCTCTTGTTATCTGCGCGGAACCGTTACTCAGCTACCTTAAACGAATACATGTATCTTTTCCCATCTGTATAATATTGCATACCCGAATCTTTACCAAGAGATATTTCTTCTCCTGTTTTTTTCCCGTCCTCATCTGCTTCAAAAAGGACAACATCACTTTTCACCGGGGTACGCCGGGTTCCCTTGCCGGAACTGTCCAGTTTATAATATTCCGCGTTAAATGCTTCATTCTCCTTCATAATCTGCCGCGTGCGGTTCAGTACCTGCGAAGATACAGATACTACCTTGGAAAACATGAGAATCACCAGTACAACAACCAGAAAGGCAACCAGTGTTTCAATCATCGTGGAGCCGTCTTTATTCTCCTGAATCTTCCTGCAGTTCATCTCCCTCATCCCACTGCCACCCTTCTTTTTCATCTATCTTTGGATTCTTTGGTACAAATTCCCCATCGGAGAGCGCTTTGCCTTCTATCTCTTCAACGCTTAATACATAGGTCTTTGTCATGGAACTCTCAGATTTGCCGGCCGAACAGGAAACTGTCACCACCAAAGTAGTCCCCTCTCCTTTGTCCGCCAGCTTATCTTCCCTTGTCCAGTATGCTTCCACATATGTATTTTTCAGTAATTCAGCCGCATTCTCTACCACTTCACCGGTCTCAGAACTATTCTGCCCAAGCTGCAGACGGCGTAATGCACGGTCATTCAGGTATTCTGCTTCGCCATAAGGAGGCCATTTTTCCTCCCGCCACACATTATCACGGATGTAGAACCAGAAAGGGTACTTCTCGGCTGCTCCCTTCTCATAGGCATCCTCTCTTGTGATTGTTATCTGCCGTTCCAATTCCCGGCTCAGTGTCTGGACTATCTCCTTACACTGAGCCGCATCATGCTCTCGGTTTGCCGTTGCATGAAGAGAAAAGGAAACCAGAAGCAAAGCCAGCCCGAGCATGACCAATACAGCCATAATAGCTATTGCAATGAGCATTGCGGATCCCTCTTTGTTTTTTAAAGATTTTTTTCTCATATCTGATTTCCTCTTCGTTCTGCATTAATTTGTTTCGTAATTATCGTTTACCGGAATTGGCTCTAAAATCATATTACATTCGAATGTAAAACTAAGTCGGTTGTTCTCTTCCTTCACACTTATCTCTTGTACAGGTACTGTCACAGTAAACTGCCAGCCATTTTCTGTCTGTGTCAGATTCAGTATCACTTCGGCTGACAATGTATACGTTTCCGCACCTTCCTGTACCGTACTCTCTGTCTGAAGTAAAGTAAGAGTATCCGTCACAGCAATCTGTTCGCCAGTGGGACTGGTGTAATACCAGATATTGTCTTCGTCTCTTTTAATCTCTGCATAGAAAGAATCCTCTCCCTGCCCGATCTGTATCTGATATCCCTCTATTTTGTCATGAATCCCTCTCTCGCATAACCAGCTATACTGTCTGGCATCAAACTGCTTCGGCACATCATCTCCCTGTGTTCGATGCAGGATATATTCTGCCTGCGCCGTAGTTTCTGTCACCTCAGGACTTTCGACTATCAGCTTCGGCAGCACTATGGGCACTGTCCAGTCACTCCATCTGCTGATATTTCCACCATTGGCCTCTGTAACCCTGGCCTCCCTGAATGAGATCCATTTTCCTGCATATTGTGCATAAACTGCATCCTTCAGAGCCAGAATATTTGTCTCACTGCTTATATCATAATAAGCGCTGAGGTTACGAAGATCCAGCACCCTCTCCTGATCACTGTCCAGAATTTTAACCTGATATATACTGTATCCGTCTGCTGTCTTTTCAGTCAGCTTATAGGCGGTGTCTTTCCATACAGAGGCCTCTATAGATACACCACTCTGCACCTCAACAGCGTCAGAATAATCATAAAGCGTTGTGACTTCGGTTGCCTGCTCAATCTGAGTCGGCTTATACCTGTACCAACTGGAAATTTCAGAACTCTCATAACCTGCCAGCCGCTCCTGTTCCGGGTCATCTCCCAGTATGACTGCCTGGACAGATGCCTGTGAAGTAAACAGATTGGCTTCATCTGCATAGTCCATGATCGTCTCCGCATCCGGAAGAATCAAACGGAAGTAAGCTTCCTTTTCCTCCTCCTTCGGCGTCCAGGAGAGAATCATCTGTGTGGATACCGGCTTATCCAGTATGTTCTGTACTGTCTCTTCTTTTACAGGCAGTACAGCTGTGTCTCCTGCCTGAATATTCTGCACAAACACTGCAGTCTCATCTTCCCTGCATACAGGTTCTTCCCCGTCAGACTGTATATCCAGCGGTGTATCTGCAGATGTACTGCAGAAAATATTATAACCGCCGTTATTGTCGTCCTCCAGATAAATCCAGTCCGCATCATATCGGTAAGCATTCAGTTCATCCGTGTTCGATTCCTTGGCCTTGCGGATACGCTGAATCCTGTAACCATCTGAATAACTTTGCAGTTTGAAATCCAGCTCTGTCTGCACGGCAGGAACATACTCCGGCACTGACTCCAGTGTACAATTCCCACTGGTAAGATCATAATAGACAGATGCTGCACCTTCCGTTATTTTAGGTTCTTCCACCCTGATACGCGGTATGCGGATCCATTGATAGTTCACCGTATTCTCCGTTGTATCATCCTCGTCTGACCACCAGGAACTGATATTGCTGTCTGAAACACTTCTAAGCGCGATCTTCAGCCATTTTCCGGCATATGCGGGATCGATATTTTCCAGTGTATAAGTACTGTCTGCAAAATCTCCGGTCATAGCAGTCTCTGCTGCCTTGCCCTTCAGTGTTGCCACTGCACCGGAATTCCAGTATCCTCCCGCATCCTCTTCTGAAGGCGCATCACCGGCAGGCATTACGCTCACATCGTCTGCCTCTCTCTCGTCAAATACTGCTGCTGCTATCTGGTATTTTCCTCTGTAATAATTCTCTCCTGTATCTGACATAGACAAGGTGACTCCGTCTCTGATAAACTCCTGAAGAGTGACAAACGTATCTCTTACTCCATCCTCATGAGGCATATACTCCGGTGATGCAGTTAAATTTGCTGTATCCGGCACTGTCAGACGATTCGGAAGTGTAATTTCTCTGGCTACACCGTCTATTCCGTCACGGTATTCTGTTGTTGTCTCGTCCGCACATGCCCGTACGGAAACAGTTATCATTTCACCTCTTTCATAGTCATTCAAATCAAGTATTCTGCTCCATGTATCGCTGTCTCTCATTTCATCATCTGAAACAAATGTCCATATTTACGTAAGATTTTTTGTTAATGTATAGGTGTCCTCTGTAGTCCAGATAAGAGCCATGGTTTTTTCAACTTTATTGCCGTCAACATTCTCCACCCAGCTATAGACTTTTTCCTGTTCCCCTTCTGTAACATCTACTTCCGGTTTCTTTCCATAAAGTTTCCCGGCTGTTTCAAGTGCGGCATCTAATCCTGCTTTTTCCGTATAGCTGCTGACCGCACCTTCATCACCTTCTGCCCGCTGTACGCAGACTTCATACGCGGCTGTATAAGGACGCTCTTCTTTCAGAACCGCATTCCAGACTGTGTCATACAATAAAGAATTCTTCTCCGTTCCCTCCTCCTTTGTGTGGAGCTGGAGGACTGGTTTTGAAATCTGGGAAAGCCTTAACGGAACTGCAAATTCCATTTCAGAACCAGAAGGGAACTTTATCGTTGACCCACTGACTGCATTGGCTGTGCCTGCACGAACAATACTTATACTCACTCTCGGATAATTCCAGGTCCTCTCTTTGTCTTTAAATGAGACACTCCAGCTTTTCTCCGATTCCTGATAACTGCCGGGAGTATTCTTATCTACTGTGGATGTACCAAGCAGAACTCCTGTTTTGTCTTCCTTAGAGGTATACCCCTTTAATGTAATGTCGTATACCGCATCCTGCTCTCCAATACCGACATCCCAGGTAAATGTATAATTTACCCCGTCTTCCTGAAGCGGCATGATGTTCTCTATAACGGGCTTTGGCTGTATATCATGAGAATAGGATTCAGCGGTTACTTTACATGCATTCTGGTCTACGGTGTACTTCTTCTGATCTACCTGTTTCAGGTAATGCTGCTCATCGCCGTATGCCAGGATACTGCTGTAAATAATTTCGTATTTTCCGTCTGTATCCCGCCGCAGTATATATCCATTTGCAAGGCCATCCTCGCCGAAAACAGGTTCATCATTTCTGGAAGTGTCCCTGAGACAGAGACTCTTATCCTCTGAATTTCTGTCTTTTATATACCGGAGCAATTCCTCTTCTGTTATATTTTCTGCAACTTGATGTCCATACCAGCATACATCGGACTGGCTGCGCCATGGGTAAGTACGAACCGTAATACTGTCATAGTCCAATAAATTATCGGGAAGATGATTCAGCTTACTGGTCATCTCTACTCCATTACTTGCAACATGAGAATTGCCGGAAGCCAGGGTCAAATTGCAATGGAATATTTCTCCATTCTCTAAATCAAATGGAGCATTTACAAGAAGCTCGGAATTCATGTACAGTTCTGTAACATCTCCTATTTTCTCCATCATCACCTGATTATAAAGGCTTCCCGGACGATCACCATAAAAGTCATGAAAGGTTGTTTTCACATAGTCATTATCTTTTAATGCCTCCCAACCGTAAATTGCCGACTGTACAGATACAGATGTAGATTTTTCATACTTACCTGGTACTGCTTCAGCGTATGAGGTCATTACCTGGTTGCCATTGCTCGAAATGACAAAGCCTTCTGAAATGCCTTTTTCAGTATCAATCGTTATATTTTTATTCAATATAGTTAACTTTATCTTTGTTGCTTTGTCATCCTTGTAATCATCCTTATTCTCCAGAACTGCAACAAATTTATCCCAGCCTGCCTTTCCATTCACATCATAGGCTCCCAATTCCAGATGTATCTTCGGTGCAGCCTGCGGCATGAGCAGTTCTCTGCTGCTGCCTGCCCATGCAGAAGCTCCTTTTTGGATAACCCCAATAACTTCCGGTCCATATTTTTCCTCCGTATATTCTGTCTCAACATAGGAACGGCCTATTGACCTGATATAGACTTCTATTTTGCATCCAACCCATTCTTCAGGAACTCTGATGGTTTTCTTTTCTATGCCATAAGAAATTTCCTCCGGTTTATTAAATGTATCAGATACAATCGCATTGTTTTTATCTGTCACCCTAAATACAAACTGATCGGCATAGTATTTCCTGCCGGTATGGCCCCATGTAATCTTCAGTTCACCCCCTGTATTATCTATGCTGATGCCCTTTATATCATCGGGATTTTCCGGCGTTTTATTAAGATAATACTCCACTATTTTAGGGTCTACTTCTTCGTACACTTTATATCTGTTTTGAGATTTATCCGAAGATTTATCATTCCATCCACTGGCAGGGTTAAGTTTCAAACCAGTAATATTAAACGGCGATTCGGAAACAGCTTCACTTCCTTTTATTTCATATGTTCCATCCTCATTCTGGATAACGATTGACTTATATCCTAAAAGAGAATCCTCTTTTCCAGAATCTTCCGTCTCTGATTTTTTACTGCACAGACCGGCATTCTTTATACTTCCTGTAAATATTGGACTTTTCTCAAGATCTTCGGATGCTTTATTGAAATCATCCTGTGCTTTCTGTCTGGCTGCTGCCTTCTCCTCATATTGGGTTTTTGCCTCTTGATACTTCTCCTCAGTAAAGTTCCCTTCTCCCACAAAATCGGTGTTTCCGAGTGCCACATACCAAAGACATGCAAATCCTTTTTTGACATTATTATTCCCGGTCACTTTTGAAATCATAATTTCTATTGAAGAAACTTCTTTTTCTTTAGTCAGCAAATCGGAAAGGTCCACTTCTTTGTTGGGATCGTAGAAATCTCCAAGGCTTATTCTGTCACTATCTGAATCTCCGGAAAAGGTCCCGTCTTTGTAATTAATTTTTACCTTGTAAGAATACTGGCGTACTTCTGCTTTGGCGCTATTATAGTCGTCCTCTAAACTACTGCTTCCTGCCCACAGGATTTTCAGACTGTCTATTTTTTCCGCACCAGATTCAGGCGGTGACAGTTTTATCAAAAATCCATTTCCTCCGGATCTATTATCTAAGATATATCTTTTTCTGTCCTGCCCGCTGACGTCCTTACTTAAATTATTAAATATATACGTCCCATTTTCCTCCAGTACCTTTTTCCCGTCCAGCGTTGTGGATTGAACCGTCCAGTCCTTCAGATACTCCTGCATTCTACCCCATTCATCTTTTGCATCCTGTTCTTCCTTCTGACACTCTTCCAGTTTTGTTTTAGCAGAGATATATCCTTTCAGACTCTCAAGATAGCTATCCACTGTTGAAGTAAAGCCATTTTCGCTTGTATCTCCTTGGGATGCACTTACTGCGTAAACACAGATATAATTTTTCTCAGTGCCCTCAGCATTAAAAACCCCCTCTTTTATTGTACCATCCATAATTCTTGTAAATTCAAATCTAATATTTTTTATGATGGTATTTCCATCTAAGTTTGTGCTCCAGTAGGATGCATTTGGTTTATTCTGTCCATAAGCGATGAACTCGCAGCCGTTATTCTCTCCTGCGATCCATTTACCATCCTGCCCCAAATAGTAAGCCCCATTATTACAGGATATTTTAAATTTATATTGTCTGACTATATTGGGGTTTGCATTCGTATCATCATTAGCCCAATATACTCCAAAATTAGTCAAAGGATATCCCTTGTAGAAATTAAATGTTAACTTATTATTATTCACTTTACTAAATTTAAATCTTCTTTGACCAGCAGCCTCTCCGTCCATCTCTTTCCAAAGATTATCTGACGGATAGTTATTGATTGCAGAATTTGACGATACCTCGCTGATGTACACCGTCTTATCATCTACTGGCGGTGGTTCCAGTTCACCTGTTCCGAGATAGTAAGAGTCCGTAATATTTCCTGATGAACTATTTGCCACATTCTTGGAATCACCTATACTGATGCAGTCAAACATAGAAGTATACTTCTTATTTACAATTCCCGCCATTTTTGTGTTGGTGTTTCCATTGTTTCCATAATTTCTGCATCGGTAAAAACTGGCATCCTGCTTATCTCCGTTCCCGAGTATTCCTCCTGCCGTACCACCTGTTATACACCCTTCATTCACGCAGTCTGTATAGATTCCTTTGATATTTCCTGCTGTATCATGGGCATACCCCACTATTCCACCGGCATTACTTCCGGCACTGATATTTCCATAATTTTTGCAGGAATCAAACACCACGGCTGCACCTTGGTCCGTCTGATAAAATGTTGCAATGATACCCGCCGCTGCAGAGCCATTAGACTGGATATTACCATAGTTGGTACAGTTGGACATAGCGATTCCCTTATACTTTAACCGGCCGATTCCTCCTGCACTCAGCTTACCGCTTATATTTCCATAGTTGTAAAAATCGCTGACAGTCATAGAACTGCTGTCTTTATTTTCCAAACGCCCTATCAGCCCCCCTGCTGTAACATTCTCTGAATTTCCTCCTGCCACTACTACCGCATAATTGGCCACATGTTGCATACTGACACCGGAGGCACTGTACCCGATAATACCGCCGACTCCGAAATCATTGGAGTACGCTGTCGTTTTCACACTCCAGTTTTCTCCTGTAGACAGTATATCCTTCTCACTGCTTCCCGTAGCTGCCGCGCCGCTGGTCTGGTATCCCACAATGCCGCCGGTGTGGCCGCTTCGGTTATTTATCTGCACATTCTTCGTTGAATTGGAGTAATTATCACAGTCTGCCACATACCCGTCATTCCAACCTGCAATCCCTCCTGCATAGCCGACGCCGCTTTTTTTTGCGTCTTTATCCGTCTCAATCAGGGTATTATCACGGAATCCAACATAGGAATTGCTGATACTTCCGCCTGCGTTATTTCTTCCGGCAATACCTCCCAGATTTACAATATTATCTGCTGAGCCATTGGTAAGAAGATTTCCGCTGTAGGCACATTTTGATATACTGCTGTTATTTACACCTGCTATACCTCCATATCCAGTGTCAGTTGTTCCCAGGTCTCCTGTTATATCTGCAGAAATATTACAACGATTTATACTGCCATCATTTACTCCTGCAGCACCGCCAATATTAGCATAGTTTGCATTTGTTCCTGCAAAACTAATCTTTGTATCACGGACCACTGCCGAATTACTTTCAATATCTTTGATGCCCGAATTTGCAATTGTTCCTAAATTACTTCCGGCAATACCGCCTATGCTGCTTCCTGAGGTGTAGGTTCTCACTTCACATAAGACCACGGCGTCTTCTGTCAGCAATATATCACCATAGTTAATTCCGGTCACCGCACCCACATCACTGACTTTGCTGTTTACCGTATTGGATATTATAACGGGCATTCCCTGTTTTCCGGTAATCTTGCATGCGGATATGGTACCCTTATTAATACCTGAAATTCCTCCGGCACATTTCATACCTTCAAAAATAAGCGTTTCATTCCCTGCCAGTACAAAAGAATCCTCTATAATACCGCTGTTTTCTCCTGTGATTCCTCCGCACATGCCATTTGCTGCAGAAACAGTTCCTGTATTTGAACAGTTCTTAATATCTGAATAATTTACAGACACAATTCCACCTGCATCACCTTCACTTGCTGCAGAAATATTCCCGGCGTTCCAGCAATTGTCAATCCCGCCTGAAGTTATCCCAACTATCCCCCCGGCATTTCCGTTCCCGGCAACTACAATAGCAGCATTTTTCACATTCTGTATAACCTGATTTTCACTTACACTCTCCCCCACAAATCCGCCTGCCATTTTATCGCCTATTATACTGCCTGTAAATGTGAAGAATTCAAAATCTTCACTATCATTAACATTCCTTTTATTTTGAATTTGACCGGCGTTATAACCAGTAATACCACCGACGTAAGTTCCGCCAGCTTTGATTTCCGCGTTTGCAGTTGCCATACTCGTATCAGATACGGAATCACCGTCTTGTATGAGTATTATGCTCCCTTCTGCACTGTTTGCCCCTGCAATTCCCCCTACATAAGAACCGGATGCATTAACGATTCCACCGAATAACCAGGTGCCGCTTATGGTTCCGTAATTTTGGGCAGCTATTCCCCCTACATAATCATTTCCGGTTATGGTTTTGTTTGTAAAAGAACAGTTTTTTATTTCTCCCTTATTAAACCCTGTAATTCCACCCACATAGCTGCGCCCTGCAGTTCCGATACTGGATACACTGCAGTTCTTGATCAGACCTTCGTTGACTTCACAAATGCCGCCCAGATAAGTGCCCTGGGTCACAACATCTCCCACATCCATGTTTCGGCAATTATCAATCTCGACCCATATTCCGGATCTGCCGATCACACCGCCGGCATAGGAATATAAGAAACCATACTGATCCTCATTCTGGGATTCTTTATCATTTTCAATAGCACTTAATGCTGTTATAGGCGTTTTATTCACAACATTCTTTATGGTCAGTGAGGTATACGGTGAATTATAGCCTATGACGCCGCCCACGTAGATGTCCCCTGTCAGACTGCCGAAACGCATGGACTGTTCCGTTTCATGTTCCTGGATTCCCTTTATAGTCAACGTACCTTCACTCTTATTTCCTTCAGGGTCATAATCACTATCATCTATATATTTAACATTTTCACTGAGACTTTTTTCCTCTGAAACTGCTTCCGTAATCAGGGAAGATAAATTTGTAATAAAAGACTTTGCGTCAACATCTAAATCAGGTAAAATTCTATTATATCCAATAAAACCACCGGTAAATGCTGTTGCATACACCTTACCCAGGAAATTATCTGTTGTAAACTCTGTGCTGATCCGGTCATCTGTAGAAATAATATTCCCTCCAATGGTACCGCTGACACAATAGCCGCCGGTCACCTCATTGGGATTGGATTTCAACGTTTTATTTCTGAGCAGTTCAACAGAAGAATTAAATCCGGCATATCCTCCGACAAAGACACCCGTACCCTTGATAAATCCGCCTTCCAGTTCATAATTTTCCACAGACGCGTCCACGTCATTGTAACCCACGATTCCGCCCACGTAATTCCTGCCTGTTATGTAGCATACCATACGAATAGTTGTATTCAGATAATCGGAAACGGTACCTGATGTTATCTTACCGTTATTATATCCCGCAATGCCGCCTACATAATCTCCCTTCAGACTGGCCGCATCTGTAATATTCCTTGCGGTATCATCAGCAGCTACCTCACTGCTGCAGTTCTCCACAATACCTGTGTTCAGTCCCGTAATACCTCCCACGTAGTTCCCATACCCTGCAACAATACCTTCATTTATCCAGTTCGCTACAATCTTTTCCTCGTTTCGAGTATAATCCGGATTTGCTACATGAAACTCGTTATCTTCCCCGCTTCGTGCCGCGTTGATTCCGCAGATTCCTCCCACATAATCACAGCCGATCACATTCGCTTCGTTTGTGTTCTTTTCCCCCCAGTTACTTTCATCCTTACCATCCAGGTTTGCCTCTGCAAGGCTCTCATTGAACCCTACAATTCCCCCCACATACTGATAACCAAATATATAACCTTCTTTGTTTTTTTCCTGTTCCGTGTTACAATTGATGATCTTACTGTTTTCATTATATCCTGCAATGCCGCCCACATAGACGCCATTGAGCTTTTCCAGAAGCTTTTCATCTGCTGCAAAAAGCTCTTCCATGTCTTCTTGTAAATATTGAGGAGAACTGACACAGTTGCTTACCTGCAGATTATCGGCCTTATTCGTTTTGTTGCTGCATAATCCCACGATTCCTCCGATATATTTCGCCTGAGAAAGCATTTCCTGCATTTTCTTTTTATCCTGGTTTTTCTCAAGGTTAACAGGCGCAGCTTCCACTGCACCATAATTTTTGCACCATTCTATAAGAGCAGTCTTATCGTCCTTCTCCACTTTCAACTGCCCGATTATACCGCCTACATAAGTTACACCTCTGACAGATGCGCGATTTACCAGATTTTTATACTGCATCTGCAAAGACCCTGTATCTTTTCCTGCGATGCCTCCTACATCTGTTTTGCCCACTACAGTGCTTGGCATATTTTTTGCATCCGAATTGGCAACCGTTAAATCCACAAGAGTGCCTTTGTTTTCTCCGCAGAAAGCACCGACAGAAGCACTTCCCTCCACTGAGATCTGGTCCAGTACCATATTGGTGATCTTACCTTCGTTCTTTACAAACAAACCAGCCGGACCATTTTTTATATACTGTATTGTACTCTTGCCGTCTTTGCCATTATTAATCTCAGTACCATAAACAGCTGTGCTGCTGTTCGCATCTTCCTTTATGATCAGTCCGCTGATTGTATTGGTCTTCTCATCTGCACCTTCTAAAACAGATGTGCTTTTCAAGGTCCCAACTGACGGAAAAGGCGTGGCTGTATCCTTGACAGGCGCCACTTGTGCCGTGAGAGAATTCCAATCCTTCTTTTTGTAAATATTATCTGTATCGTACAGATATCCGTCCTTAATAAATTTCTGCCAGTTTATGTTCTCTGCAAGCTGATAGGTGCACTCCCTGTCTGCTGCACCACTCACAGCTTTTTTAGGAGTAAAATCCTCCACATAGCGTACGTTATAAAGATGTCGTGCATTTTTAAGCGTATATGTAACCTTGTCAGTCCCACTGCTGCTTTTTTTTGTGTATTCCCCAAAATATGTATGGGATACATTGCTTTTTCTCACAGCCGTAGGCTTATAATCTTTTCCTACTCCCTTCACTTTACAGAGTATGTTTTCTGTATCCACACAGAATCTGTGAAAACTATATGTATTTTTCAGATCATCTAAAATCGGGGTCGTCTTCGGGTTATCCTGGTAGCTGCCATAAAGCTCATTATAATAATAGGTGGCAGCACTTAAATCTGCGGCGTCCAGGATCAGACGTACCGTGTTTTCATTCTCCAGCCAGGCAAGCATTGGGTAATCACTGGTAGTCCACTCTTTCCCGTCAGTATCATACCGGGTCACACTGCATGTTATAGGTTCCGACGTATTCTCTTTTTTGGTAAGTTTTCTGCCATCCAGTACAATTTTAAGCCGCTGTGTTTCCTTATCATTGTCTGTATCTTTGTCAAGCACCAGGATTGTGTAATCCATATTCGTGACAGCATTTCCATCTTTATTCGTTACCATAAAGGAAAGGTTAAGGGTCCCCTCATTGTTAAGCTTTACCTTTTTGATTGACGGCTGTTCCGCCTTAGGCGTAGTTGCAACGGCCAGGGAATCCACACCGTAATACCCTACCATCCGCTCTTTTCTCACACTCGTCTCACGGTTGGTGATATCTACAGTTCCCCTTTTTGCATGATTACTGCTGTTATATTCAAAATCATCGTTTTGATTACTATATAAAACAGAAAAAACCTGACCTTCTTCCGGAGTAAACTCTACGCAGACTGCTGCATTTAAAATAGACGAGTCATATACATAAGGCAGAAGCATGTCGTAAAGCGCAAGAATCTCCTCATCCGGTTTTTCTCCCTTTCCGGCCTTATACTCCTGATATTGCTTATAGGTTTCCCCGTTGCCCTTCAGATAACAGATTTCTCCTCTGTATTTTTCCTTGTCTGTCTTGCCGGCACTTGCAGGCCAGAGAAGATCCAGTCTCTTCTCATAGGCTTCACTGCCTTCCTCTTCACTGTAAAACAAATCTTTTACATTAACCTTGTTTTTATAGCCGCCGTCTGAGGCCAGCACTCTCCGGAATTTATCAAGACGTCCATTCTCACTGTACTCTGTCAACTGATTCTGCGCCGCACTGAAAAGCGTCTTCGCATACTCATTCTGCTCCTTGAACTGTGACCACCGTATCCACGTCATCACACCAAACACTGCCCCTCCAGCCAGTATCAGCACAATGCAAATGACCACAATAAGTTCAACCAGCGTATATCCACTCTGGTTTTTATTCCCGCCTTTTCTGTTTTTATCAATATTCCCGTGCAATACCCCTTTTTCCATATAATCCACTCATTCCTTATTCCAACCCGCCCCCGCTGTCTTCACCGGGAACCACATGTGCAGAAATACGTCTGAAACACGCTCTAGAAATACTGTTCCAAATCCCTCTTATCATTCGTATACTGAAGCGCTGATTCTTTCTTTATATATCCTTCACGCACCAGTCTCATCAAATCCATATTCAGCGTATGCATTCCTGTAGCACCGCCGGACTGCATCATACTTCCCATCTGGTGGCTCTTATTCTCACGGATCAGGTTCGTGATGGCATCTGTGCCCAGCAGGATCTCGGTTCCCGCAATCCTTCCTGTCCCGTCATCCACAGGCATAAGACACTGTGTGATAACCCCTTTCAAAACACCGGCAAGCTGCGTTCTTACCTGGTTCTGGCTGCCTGCCGGACAGGCGTCAATGACACGCTCAATGGTCTGCGCCGCACCTGTTGTATGGAGCGTAGACAGAACCAGATGTCCTGTCTCAGCGGCAGTAAGCGCTGCCATAATGGTCTCATAATCACGCATCTCACCCACAAGGATAATATCCGGGTCCTCACGCAGCGCACTGCGCAGTGCAGAGGCAAAATCCACAACATCTCTTCCCGTCTCCCTCTGATGGATCAGGGCCATTTTGCTCTGATACGTGTACTCGATAGGGTCCTCAATCGTGATCACATGTTCTGCCCTGGTCTGGTTGATATGTTCGATCATAGCGGCCAGTGTGGTAGACTTACCGCTGCCCGTAGGTCCTGTGACCAGAATCAGCCCCCTGGGCTCCTCAGCCAGTTTGTACAGAAGCTTCGGCATATGCAGTTCTTCCAATGTGGGAATGTGACAGTTCAGCAGACGGATCGTGGCGGCAATCTTTCCCTGCTGCCTGAAAACATTGACCCTCTGCCTGTTGTGGTCCGGTGTCTCCAGGGCAAAATCAATATCATACCCTTCTGCCAGACGTGTCTTCTGGTTTTCATCCAGAAGCCCGTACAGCATAACCTCTGTCTCCTGTTCATCCGGCTGGACCAATGTCTGCTCCAGTTTACCGTGGACACGCATCATAAGCGGCATTCCCGCAGAAATATGAAGATCAGAAGCCTTCTCTTCCCTTCCCATCATGATCAGCTGATTCAGGTCGTACATTCTTTTATCCTCCATTTTCATTTCTGCTATTTATAGTAAGCCACTTTTCTCAACTCTTCCACACTGCTGACTCCGTCCTCCACCATCTTAAGGCCGGCATCCTTCAATGTCTTCATATTCTGGTTCTCCACAGCGTAATCCTGGATTGCCTCCGCGGAGGCACCGTCCATGATCATCTGCCGCACCTGTCTGTCTATCATGAGAACCTCATGTATTGCAACCCTGCCTTTGTAACCTGTATAATTGCACTGGGGACAGCCCTTTGGGTGCATGATTTTTTTAATATCCGTTCCCAGTATTCTCCTCTCCTCCGCTGTGGGAATGCTCTCCTCCCCGCAGTCGGGGCATACTTTTCGCATAAGCCTCTGGGCTATAATACCAACCAGGGAGTTTGCCACCATATAGGGCTGCAGTCCCATGTCCTCCAGACGGATGACAGAGGATGACGCGTCATTTGTATGTAAAGTGGAAAATACCAGATGTCCTGTGATGGCCGAACGCACGGAAATAGATGCCGTCTCCACATCCCTGGTCTCACCGACCATGATAATATCCGGGTCCTGACGGAGCAGCGCCCGAAGCCCTGCCTCAAATGTCAGTCCTGCCTGATTATTTACCTGCATCTGATTGATCTTCGGAAGATTCTTCTCCACCGGGTCCTCTATGGTTGAAATATTCACCGCCCGTTTTGACAGCTCCGAAAGTATCATATAAAGGGTCGTTGTCTTGCCTGACCCTGTTGGGCCTGTAAAATAAATGATGCCGTTCGGTGACCCCAGCATGGATTTCAGCTTCTTATAATCCTCCTCATGCATACCGAAGGTCTCCGGATAATCAATGTTGGAATTGTTCGCCAGAAGACGAAGCACTGCCTTCTCCCCAAATACGGTAGGGATCACGGAAACACGGATATTCACATATTCCCCTGCAACCTTCATACGGAAATGCCCGTCCTGCGGAATCCTTCTCTCTGCAATATCCATATTTCCCAGAATCTTGATCCTAGCGATCAGAGAAGCATGAAGGTTTTTCTGCAGAGTCACAAACTCAACAATGACACCGTCGATACGCATACGAACCGTGGTCTTATCCTCAAACGGCTCAATATGAATATCCGATGCATTGGTATTATACGCCCTGTCGATCAGCCGGCTGAGCAGGTTGATGATCGGTGTATCGTCATCCCCCTCCTCCTCAATATTAAATTCATCCGTGAGTGCCAGATCCTCAAATTGTTCGTTCGCCACACTGGCTGCTTTTCTGGCTTCCACCTCACTGTAATAGTATCCTATGGCATTTCTGAGGCTGGAAAGTCCGCTTAAACAGATTTCAAGCTGCATGCCTGTGAGCTGCCGGATATCCTCAATAGCGTAGAAGTTCAGCGGGTCATTTAATACAATGGTCAGCACGCCCTCGGCCTGTTTTACAGCCAGCATATCGTATTTTTCCGCAAGCTGCCTCGGAATCTTCTGTACTGCCTCCACATCCACCTCTATGGTGGAAATATCAATAATACGCGCCTGCAGAAGTGTGGAAAGCGCCTCCAAAAGCTGCTCCTCTGAAATAAATCCCATATCTGTCAGGGCAGCTCCCAGCCTCACTCCCTTGTGTTCCTTCTGATAGGCCAGTGCCGCATCTATCTGTTCTTCTGTGACATATCCATATTCTTTTAAAACATCTCCGATACGAACATTTCTGATATTATTGTCCATGCTAACTCCTACTATTCCTCAGTCTCACTGCTCTCTTCTGCCTCCGCATCTCCAAGAACAGCGCCTAAAAGCTGTTTCTGCACATACGTCTCAACGTCCTCGTACATATATATTTCAACTGACATACTTAATGTATATTCGCTGCTGCCCTCTTTTTGATTCTTCTGCCATGAAAAATCCGTTACTCTCTGTCTGGGGTTCTGGCTGACCGTCACATCCAGCATGGCCTGCAGGTTCTCTCTGGAACCGGTCATATTCATGGTCAGGCTGGCTGTATACATGCCGTCAAATGCGGTATTTTCACTGTTTTCCTGCTCTGTTCCGTATACAAGATCCGAGTAATTGGGAAGCGTGGTGTAAGCAGTAAAATCCGGCATTTTAATGTCCATATTGGTGACCTGAATGCCGCAGTTCACTGCAGTATTGGTCATCATACGGTCAATCTCCACACTCTTCATCACCGGGTAGTATTTGTCCTGCATAGCTGTAAGGTCTTTCTGGGACTGCTCCTCCCTGGTTCTGATTCCCGGCAGCGAGACCACCTTCATCTCTTTTTCCTGTTTCTCTATCTCTGCCTCTGTGATCTTCTCACTGAGTTCCTGGGTATCCTCCGCAAGCGGCATAAGAACGCCGATTGTCAGGCCAAGGATAACGAGAACGATTCCCAGCACGATCAGAATTTTTTTATCTCTCTCCGTCACTTTCAGTGTCATTCTTCCGCCTCCCCCTGTACCGGAGCCATGGTGCAGTTTACATTTACACTCCAGTCTCCGTCCTGGTTCTGTGAATATCCCGTGTAATCCACAGACGCAAATATCTCCTCCTCCATGAGAAGTTCAATGAACCGGTTGATCTGCTCTACATTCCCGGCACTGGTATTAAAGCTTAGAATTCCTGTGGTGGAATCATAAGAACTGATCTCCGCGGAGACAAGCCCTTCCGCGCAGGATGTGATCACAGCTTCTACAGAGCTGTCCACAAGGGGATACTCACCGATCTCATCTCCCAGAGATTCCATGCCTGTATGAATGGCAGAAATGGCGGACATTCTCTCCTGAGCCGCATCATATTCCTCACAGGCCTCAAGTACGGATTCCCTTTGATTGTATTCCTCCAGCGCCTTCAGTTCACTGCCCAGCATGATCTTTCTCACCAGAAAAATCAGGGACGCCAGTACCAGCACACCCACAACGGCTCCCACAGGTATGGTGATCTTTCTTCTCGCTTTTCTCTTTTCTATCTGTTCCGGCGTATATTTTAGCTGGGTGATAATATTGCCCTTGGGGTCTGTTTTCAGCATACCGCCTATGGCCAGCGCAAAATTTGCGAAGCTGATATACGGGTCATCCGTCTTTGAGTAGACAAAACTTCCGCCCGTCTCCAACTGTTCCACGCCCAGTTCCGGGTTGATCTGAGCAATCCCGTCCTCATAGACCCCATAATCCTCATCTGTCAGTCCGGCAATGTACACGTCCGTAATTTTCTGGGGGATATTCTGAGCTTTTGCGAACTGCATCAGGTTGTTGGCTGCCCTGGCAGTCTCCACTGCGTATCCCGGAGTTCCCGGTTCTGAGAAGAGACGTTTTTTGTTAAAGGTCTCATATTTTCCATCTACCAGCAGCGCATTGGTCAGGTTCATCTCATCCACAAACTGGACAATACAGGTCTTCCCCTTTAACTGTACCATTTTTTCCAGAAGCCTTATCATGGCTCCATTGGCACATTCAATGCCTGAAAGCTTTACCCCCAGCTTTGCGAAAAGCTGAGAGAACTGCAGGGCATAGTCCCTGGGCACTGTCATGGCAAATATCTGTCTGATCTTCGCTTTTTTATCCGTCCCGTTCAACGGGAAATAGCCGTAAACAGGATTGGAGATTCTCCCCACATCCGTAAATTCACGGCTCAGATATTCCATCATTTTCTTTTCATTCATCACCGGAACCTGAACAACTTTGGAATTGAACTGGCTGCTGTCCAGCACCAGATACACATCCTTTTTCGGCAGGTTCTGCATTTCCCACTGTTCCTTCAGGATATCCAGCAGGGCTTCTTCATCCACAATGGAGCCGTTTACCAGGCATCCTGTGGTATCTATTGTATAGTACATCCCCCGGATATTGACCTTTCCGGAGGTGGATTCGCCTGTGACGATTCTGATATATTTGTTTGATAAATAGACTGTCAGCATTTTGTTTCCCCTTTCTAAGACATGCCTGCAATGGAGTCATAAGAACCGTAAAGGGCACTGAATACGGAAACCATAACAAATGCCACAACTACACCCATGATCAGGAGCATGATGGGCTCCACATAAGAGACCATTTTGCTTATAGCCATATCTGCATCGTATTCCATGGAATCCGCAGTAAAGGAAAGCATGGAATCCAGGCTTCCTGTCTCCTCACCCACTCTTATGGAATCCGATAATTTTCTTACAAATCCATCAATCAGGTCCAGGCCGTCACTCAGATTATTTCCTGCCCGCACAAAGGGGATCACCTGGTCGAACTGGGCATCTATGTAATCATTTCCGATTGTCTTTCTGGCAATCTGCAGTGCCGATACAATAGGGATACCTGCGGAATACAGGGAACTTAAAGTTCTGGCAAATCTGGACGTACAGATTGTCTTCTGCAGCTTTCCGAACAGAGGCACCCAGAGCTTGAATCTATGCCATTTCATACGCACTTTCGGAATGAGCATCAGCGCTCTGACTCCGACCACCAGGAGGATCACAGCTATCAATACCAGAATCCAGTGTTCCTGCAGAAGGTCACTGAATCCCATCAGTATCCTGGTGGATAAGGGAAGTTCATCCATCTGGGCGAACAGCTCTGCGAATTGGGGCAGAACGAATTTGGTCAAGATCAGAACAACTGCCACCACCATAACCCCCAGTATTTTGGGGTATGTCATGGAGCTGGAAATCTTGGCGTTGAGCTTGTGGCTTTTCTCGTAGTGCTCCGCCATCTGCATGGAGACTTTATCCAGATTACCGCTGGTCTCTGCGGAACGATACATATATATCATCAGAGGCGGAAATGCCCCGTTTTGTGCCTCCATAGCATCGGAAAGGGCAATACCCTGGCGAATCTGTCTGAGGATATCCTCATAAACGCCTCTCTCCTTGGGCTTTACGGATTCGCCGTTCGCCATAATATTCAAAGCCCTGACCAGAGTAACACCGGACGCAATCAGAGTCCCCATCTGTCTGGAGAAATCCGCCAGAACCTTTGGCTTAAACTGCCGCATCCCCTTTGAACTCTTAACAACTTTGGCGGACAGCAGAAAGGCATCCTGCTCATGCAGTTTCTGCTGAAGCTCCGTGTCATCCGCCACGGTCATGATACCTTTTATTACCTTGCCCTCTAAAGTTCTTGCCTTATATTTGTATTGTGCCATAACGCGGCCTCCCATTTACAGAATTAAAAATCCAAGATACCAGGAAATAATCTGTTCCCCATACAAAACTCCCACAGCCATTCCCATACACAGAAACGGGCCGAATGCAAAATGGTCCTTCCTGTCCTTTTTCTTACCTATCAGCAGCCAGATTCCCCATATTCCACCAGCCAATACAGCCAGCACTGTGGATATCAGTGTGATCTTCCACCCCAGAAATGCGCCGCAGGCACCCATCAGCTTCATATCTCCGCCGCCGAAAGCTCCCGGTATGGCTAAAGTCAGAAGAAGCATGGGGACGCTTACACAGACAATTCCTATAAGCCTTGAGATAAGAGATGTTTCCGGCATTGTAAAACAGGCTGCCGCTGCCAGTATGTATACGGCAATCCAGCACCCATCCTCTATTTCCATGGTGTCCATATCCATAAATGTTACTACAGTCAGAATACAGAAAAACAGGAACACGGTCAATCCGGCAGCCGGTTTTTCCTTATAATACCAGCCGCAGAACAGGGCCGCCGCGCCGCCGAACAGTTCAATGAGCGTATCCCTGGCACCTATTTTCTTCTTACAGTAACGGCACTTTCCGCCCAGGAAAATATAGCTGAACAGAGGAATCAGATCCAAAGCCCCCAACTGGTGACGGCAGGAAGGACAGAAGGAATGTCCTTTGACAAAATCCATTTTTCTGGGAACACGGTAGATGATCACGTTCAGAAAAGAAAATATGCAGGTTCCCATAAAGAATATCACTACAGCAATCATTGCCGGATAACTATTATATACATCCATATCAGCCTCTTTGTTCCAAATTATTTTTTTAGAAGGACGAAGTTATTTTTATTGTACATCAATATTCATCCTCCTAAAAAGACAATTCCGAACAAAATCGCATCTATATGCCTGTAAATGACAAAAAGGGATTTCACCTGGTTTATACCAAACGAAATCCCCTCCTGTTATTGATTTTCATATTGTCGGGTCTTCCGGTAAATTGTCCATGTTCCGGAATCCTTGTCATCTGCTTCGTAGATAACTAAATACTTTCCCTCCTGATATGTCATGCTCAGCACACGGCATTTGGCCTTATCCCAGGAGATGAGATGTATTTCACCTTCCACTCCGGAATAACTCTTCACTTCCTCTTCCGCTTCCTTTGACATACCGCTTTCACGGGAACTGTCTAAAAGCGGCTCCTCCAAACCACTATATTGGATGGAGAGCAATTCTGTGTTCAGGAGCACATTTTTGGCGCTTCTAAATGCAGACCGCATTTGAATCGATTGTTCCCAATACCATAGCGCTGGTGCAAGAACAGCTATGCTGATTAGGAGCGTTAGAAGGGAAATCTTTAGTAGTCTGCGGAAATTTGTTTTGCGGGTGAGTGTTTCATAATCTATATGCATTTATGTTATGAAACCTCCTAATATCCTATCATTAATCCATACAGGTACCTGTCCAGCCTGCCTCTGGTTCCCAAATTGCAGTATATTTACCATTTTGATAAGAAAATTTTGTAACAGTACCTTCTGAATCAAGTGTAGCAAAATATGTCGGATTACCAGAAGCAGTTGTAATATGATCTGTTGCCTTACTTGCATTTCCTATTGTATTAGGAAGTGTATATGCTGTTGTACCCTCTGTATAATTATCTGTTATATTTACTTGTAACTGTGTTAATGTAGTAGCTGCATCAGCTTTACAGTTTGCCTTATTTGCCTTCGCAACATACTTCGTTACACTCGGCACCATAACCGCCGCCAAAACCAAAATAATAACAATAACAACAATCAATTCCACCAGAGTAAAACCCTTTTTACTCTTTCGATTTTCTCTTAATCTTTTCAACATCCGTGAATCCCTCCATCTTTTTTTATTTGCCACCCACATACCTTGCACCTTACTATGGGTGAAATCCGCGGATAAAACAGCAAAACTGCATTAACTGGCTGTACTATATATATTGTGTTAAATGCTGCTTATATGCCGCAATTACCTGAACTTCTGCATTAATTTATTATATAATTTTTGACTACTTTTGTCAACAAAACCATTAACAATCAAATTAATTATTTCTTAATTTTTGCAAATTTGTAATATTCACTTTATTTCTTATACTTTCATGTCATTTGTTTGCGAAACAGGTTAAACAAACTTAATTAAATTCTCAAACCAATCACAAAAAACGTATTTTCACCCTTTACTTTAACCCCTTCTTTATCATATCCAGCAATGTTCTCTGTGCCTCTGCAGAATAATACAGCACATCATATTCATTTCCCTTTTCACTTACACGTCTCTCGGCAGTGATTCCCATTTCTTTTCCTTTCTCAGAAGCACGCTGCATGGGAATCCCCCGGAATCCAAATGTCTCCAGATATCCTTCATCCAGCAGTTTCTGCTGCACCGCCTTATTTGTCAGACGCTTCATGGTGCTTTCATCACGCAGTTCATTCAACTTAGCAACCAGCTCGCTGAGTGTCATCTTATCGGCAAACGGAAACGCCTGCTCCATATCTTCTGTCAGAGAAAATTCCTGTTTTCCTTTTGCCTTCCCCTTCTTTTTCTCGGTACCTTTCCCCTCATCATTCATACCATTTTCTATAAAGATTCCCGCTTCCTCTCCAACAATTCCTGCCCCTGTCACATCTTCATTTTCGCCGTCATCCGGCACATGCTCCCTGATACATGCCACAAAACGCTCCCCGTACTTTTCATATTTAAATTCTCCAACGCCGGTAACCGTCAACATTGCACTCCTGGTTCTTGGTTTTACAATGCACATATGCGTCAATGTTTTGTCAGAGAAGACAATATAAGGCGGCACCTTCTCCTCCCTTGCTATCTCCATCCTAAGACTGCGCAGCACCTCGAAGAGCTGTTCGTCTGCCTCGGTAAAATCAGCTCCGGCAAGCCCGGCTGCAATTCCTTTTCTGCTCTTTTTCTCCTTCTTCTCCTTTGCCTGATGCTCCTGTTCCTTTGCCATTTTCATAGTGATCTGCGCCTCATCACCCAGAACCTCTTCCGATTTTGCCGTCAGCTTCACGATCGCATACTCATCATTGGTAACCGTGAGGAACTCATTCAGCAGCAGATAATTTATAACCTGTCTCAATTTATATGACGGAACTTTTGCCAGTTCCCCGTAATTGGGATTTTCATTCATCCTGTAATTCCTGATTTTTGCCGTATTCGCACCGTGTACAGTGTCAATAATAACGTTTACCCCATATCTCTGCCTGCTGCTTTTCACACATCCAACAAGCGCTCTGGCAATCTCCGTCACATCCACGGACTCAAACTGGCTCAGACAATTGGAGCAGTTCCCACAGTAATTTTCCCCATACTCTCCAAAATACCGCAGTATGTAATCCCGCAGACACTCATTGGTAAAACAGTAGTATGTCATCTTACGAAGCCTCTCCCTGTCCCGCTCTGCCACTAGCTCCCGGGACACCGGGTCCAGCTCCTGGTTCTCCTGGCTGTTGTCAATAAAGAGCTGGTTTGTCACAACATCCTGTCCCCCATAGAGTAAAATGCATTCCGCCGGCTCCCCGTCACGCCCGGCACGTCCTGCCTCCTGATAATAGCTCTCCATGTTCTTCGGCATATTGTAATGCACTACAAATCTCACGTTGGACTTGTCAATTCCCATACCAAACGCGTTTGTCGCCACAATGATCTGATACCTGTCATATATAAAATCGTCCTGGTTCTTCTTTCTCTCCGCGTCCCCAAGGCCTGCATGGTACCGTGTAACGGAAAATCCATCTTCCTTAAGTTTCCCGCACACCTCCTCCACCCCTTTTCTGGTGAGACAGTACACAATGCCGCATTCGCCCGGATGCATCTCCAGATAATTTTTCAGCACTCCATACTTATCCTTCGGAGACTGCACTCCAAAATACAGGTTGGGCCTGTCAAATCCCGTGGTCAGAACCTCCGGATTTTCCAGCAGCAGAATATCCATAATATCATCCCGCACCTCCCTGGTGGCCGTAGCAGTAAAGGCACTCACCACCGGCCTTTTGGGCAGTTTCTTAATAAACTCTACGATTTTCAGATAACTTGGTCGAAAATCCTGCCCCCACTGGGAAACGCAGTGCGCCTCATCAACAGCCACCATAGCTATCTTTGCATGAAGGGCAAAATCCAGAAATTCCTCTGTCACCAGCCTCTCCGGTGCCACATAAATAATCGGATATCTCCCCTGCCTGGCAAATTCAAGAGCCTTATAATACTGACCGGTTGTCAGTGAACTATTCAGAAAGGCCGCATGAATCCCCGCCTGATTCAGAGACCCCACCTGGTCCTTCATTAAAGAGATCAGAGGCGAGATCACCAACGTAATGCCATCCATAAGCATAGCCGGAATCTGATATATGAGTGATTTTCCGGCACCTGTCGGCAATATCCCAAGTACGTCCCTTCCGGACAAAATACTGTCGATCAGCGGCTCCTGCCCCTCCCGAAATGTATCGTAACCAAAATATTTTTTCAGTATCTGATATTTATCCATACTGTATCCTCCTGTTATCTGTACATGCCCGCAAACCATATCATTCAGCCGATAAAAATGCAAGCAAAAACGCCTGTTTCCATTTACTTTTCCATACAATTTATTATAATAAAGTTATAAACTTTGCACGGAACCTGTTTATACACATTCTACTGCCAAATGGACATGGTTTTCCACAAAAAGCAGATAAAATGTGGGAAAGGAGTCTCTATGACTAATGAAACACCCTCATCATCACAAAACCCTCAGGACTTGTTCCGGGAACGTATCAAAAGGGTAGACGATGCCATTGCACTGCAGGAAGGTGACAGGGTTCCATTCGCCCCCTTCAACAGCGCACTTCCCTATTTCCTCTATGGCGGCACCTTCCGTGACAGCATGTATGACTACGAAAAAGCATCTCAGTGTATTCTCCGCTTCTATCAGGATTTCCAGCCCGATGCAGACATCCACCTGGCATTCACCAGCGGCAGGTCCAACGAACTTGCCGGTTCCACCATGATTGACTGGCCCGGAAGGCCCGGAACAAGAGTGCCTGACTTTTCCACCCATCAGGTGATCGAACACGAATATATGTCTCAGGACGAGTATCCGGAGTTTATCAATGATTTTATGGGATTTACCCTGCGCAAATACATCCCGCGCGCGTTTCCCAATCTGAAAGGCCTTTCCGGCATTCACTTTGTTCCTTCCATTGTACTGAGCACCACACCCCTGGCTTCCTTCTATTCCCCGGATGTACAGGAGGCGTTTTCCATTCTGGCGAAGATTGGGGAAGAGGATGCAAAAGCTGCTGCGGCCAGCAATGCCCTCTCAGCCCGGATTGCAGCCATGGGAATCCCTCCTATGATGACAGGAGTCGGGGAAGCTCCCTTTGATATTATCGGGGATTATTACAGGGGGACCCTGGGAGCGCTTACGGACCAGATTGAATGCCCGGACATGATAGAAAAGGCCTGTGATATGCTGGCAGACATACAGATAGCCTCCTACGGGTATTTTAAAACTGCTCCTCTCCCTGTGAAACGTGTCTTCTTCCCGCTCCACAAAGGCATGGACGGATTCATGAGCCCCAAACAATATGAAAAACTTTACTGGAATCCGCTGAAAAAGATCATGCTCGCTCTCATAGATATGGGTGTCACGCCTTTTATCTACACAGAAGGAAAATACAACAGCCGCCTGGAACAGCTTGCGGACGTTCCGGCCGGCAAGGTTATTTATCACTTTGAGAGTGTGGATATGGCACAGGCGAAAAAGGTTCTGGGCAGCACAGCATGCATCTCCGGCAACATGTCCATTTATCTGCTGGAACACGGAACCAGGCAACAGGTCATTGACGCCTGCAAATCACTCATAGACACCTGTGCCCCAGGCGGCGGGTATATTTTTGATACAAATGGAAGTATTGACAATGCGAAACGCGAAAATATAGAAGCGATGTATGACACCGTACTTACCTACGGCAAGAAGTAAAACGTCCTTTCAGATGCATTTATCATAACACAGCAGGCCCGCTGATACAATAAAAAAATGAGAAAATTGCAGTCTGCAGAAATATAATGCCGCACCGGGTATACTGCCGTTCCCGGTGCGGCGTTTCACAGAATCATTTACATACTATCTACAGATTAGAATACCCCATCAGCGAGGCATCCACTGCCTCCGCCGCCTTCCGTCCTTCCCGGATAGCCCAGACGACCAGGGACTGCCCCCTGTGCATATCCCCCGCAGTGAATATACCGGGTATACTGGTCTCATACTCGCCCGGCTTTGTGGCCACATTGCTCCTCTCGTTCACAGACACGCGAAAGGCTTCCGTCACATACTTCTGGCTCCCCAGAAATCCCGCTGCGATCAGGACAAGCTGTGCCTCGATTACCTCCTCTGTCCCCTTAACAGGAACCATATTCATGCGGCCTGTCTTCTCATCTCTCTTACTCTCCAGCTTAACGGTCACAGCCTTCTGCACATCCCCTTTTTCATCCTTAAGGAACTCCGTCACTGTTGTCTGATATATCCTGGGGTCATGCCCGAACACAGCGATTGCCTCCTGCTGTCCATAGTCCGTCTTACAGACGCGGGGCCACTGGGGCCAGGGATTGCTGTCAGCCCTTGTATCAGGCGCCTTCGGCATCATTTCAAGCTGTGTCACAGATTTGGCACCCAGACGGATGGCTGTTCCCACGCAGTCATTTCCCGTGTCGCCGCCGCCGATCACCAGCACATGTTTTCCCTTTGCAGATATAAACTTATTATCTCTTAAATCAGAATCCAGCAGACTCTTTGTCACGGAAGTAAGAAAATCCACCGCAAAATAAATATTACCCGCATCTCTTCCCGGAACTTTTATATCCCTGGGGTTGGAAGCCCCGCAGCAGAGCACAACCCTGTCATACTCTTTTTGCAGCTCGGACGCCTTAATATCCTTCCCTGCATCCACGCCCGTTTTGAAGACAACGCCCTCTTCCTCCATCAGCCTCACTCTTCTGTCAATTACAGACTTATCCAGCTTCATGTTCGGAATGCCGTAGCGCAGCAGCCCTCCGATTCTGTCGTTCCTTTCAAACACAGTCACCTGATGTCCTCTCCGGTTGAGCTGCTGTGCAGCCGCCAGACCCGAGGGCCCGCTTCCGATGACAGCCACCTTTTTTCCTGTCCTCACTTTTGGAATTTGTGGCTTTACCCATCCCATTTCATATGCCGTCTCAATGATGGCGTGTTCATTTTCCTTAGTCCCCACAGGCTCCCCGTTGAGGTTACAGGTACATGCAGCTTCACACAGCGCAGGGCATACTCTGGACGTAAATTCCGGAAAACTATGTGTTTTTGAAAGGCGCAGATATGCCTGTTCCCAGTTTCCCGTATATACCAGATCATTTGTCTCAGGCACCATATTGTGCAGCGGACACCCGGAAGCCATACCTCCCAATATAGCACCTGACTGACAGAAGGGAATGCCGCACTCCATGCAGCGCGCCCCCTGTTTCTGCTGTTCTTCTCTGGACAGATATTTTTTAAATTCTCTGAAATGCTTAATCCTCTCTTTTGGCTCCTCCATCCGGGCATTTTCTCTGTTATATTCTAAAAATCCTGTAGGCTTTCCCATGACTTACTCTGCCCCTTTCTGACTAAAATTCTCGTTAAACGCTTCCAGTTTTGCCTGTTCCGGCGACATACCCTGCTCTTCCATTCTCGCAGCCAGAGTGATCATCTTTTTATAGTCATCCGGAATGATCTTTTTGAATTTAGGCAGATACTCCTGAAAATGCGCCAGCACTTCCTGTCCCTTCCCGGAGCCGGTAGCCTCCACATGAGCTTTGATCATATGGTGCAGCTCCTGAATATCCGGCTTTGTCTCCACCTTTTCAATGGAAATCATTTCTTTATTCAAATTTTTGTACAGATCATTTTTCTCGTCCAGCACATAGGCAATACCACCGCTCATTCCTGCAGCAAAGTTCTTGCCCGTTTTTCCCAGCACGACCACACGTCCACCGGTCATATATTCACAGCCGTGCTCTCCCACGCCCTCTACTACAGCACAGGCACCTGAGTTTCGGACCGCAAAACGTTCCCCTGCCACACCGCCGATATAAGCAGTTCCGCTGGTCGCCCCATAGAGTGCAACATTACCGGTAATAATATTTTCATCTGCCTTATAGTTTCTTTTTTTCGGCGGATACAGTACAATTTTTCCACCGGACAGACCCTTGCCCATGTAGTCATTACAGTCCCCGCACAGCGTCAGGGTAAGTCCTTTTGGAATAAATGCTCCAAAGCTCTGCCCTCCGGCTCCATTACAGGAAACAGTTATGGTATCCTCGGGAAGTCCGTCCTTATGCTGCCTTGTGATCTCCGCACCCAGAATAGTTCCAAATGCCCTGTCCGTGTTGGTCACCTGGATCTCCACACCGGCTTTCTCACCTTTCTCAACCGCTTTTCCCAGCTTTTTCAGCAGCACCTTTTCATCCTTTGTCTCTTCCAGCTTAAAGTCATACACCTGTGCCGGATCAAATGTGACCTTTGCGCCTTTTTTCATATACGGATTATTCAAAATTGCACTTAAATCAATTTGAGAAGCCTTTGGATTCTCGGCATTCTCCTTCACTTTCAGCAGGTCCGTGCGTCCTACCATTTCATCCAGTGTACGGACACCCAGTTTTGCCATGTACTCCCGCAGTTCCTCTGCTATAAAACGCATAAAGTTTACCACGTATTCCGGTCTGCCCTTAAAACGTTTCCTCAGCTCCGGGTTCTGTGTAGCCACACCGACAGGGCATGTATCCAGATTGCAGACACGCATCATGACACATCCCATGGTCACCAGGGGGGCAGTTGCAAATCCAAACTCCTCCGCGCCCAGCAGTGCTGCCACTGCCACATCACGACCGCTCATCAGCTTGCCGTCCGTCTCGATCACAACCCGGCTGCGAAGCCCGTTTTTAAGAAGTGTCTGATGAGTCTCAGCAAGACCAAGCTCCCAGGGAAGCCCTGCATTATGGATAGAACTCTGCGGCGCTGCTCCGGTACCGCCGTCGTATCCGGAGATCAGGATCACCTGCGCACCGGCTTTTGCCACACCTGCTGCCACGGTTCCCACACCTGCCTCAGACACCAGTTTCACGGATATCCTGGCATATTTATTGGCATTTTTCAAGTCATAGATAAGCTCTGCCAGATCCTCAATGGAATAGATATCATGATGCGGCGGGGGAGAGATAAGGCTTACGCCGGGCGTGGAATGCCTGGTCTTTGCAATCCAGGGATAGACTTTCCTTGCAGGCAGGTGTCCTCCCTCGCCGGGCTTTGCTCCCTGCGCCATTTTAATCTGAATCTCCTTTGCACTTACCAGATAACGGCTGGTAACGCCAAAACGCCCGGATGCCACCTGTTTGATCGCGGAACAGCGGTCCACAGCACTTCCCGCACTGTCCAGACGCTCATCACTCTCTCCACCCTCACCGGTGTTGGATTTGCCATGCAGCATATTCATGGCAACAGCAAGGGTCTCATGTGCCTCCTCGGAAATAGATCCATAGGACATTGCACCTGTCTTAAAGCGTTTTACGATATCGTCAACACTTTCCACTTCCTCAAGGGGAATTCCCTTTTCCGGATACCGAAAGTCCATCAGACTCCGCAGATATCCGCTCTGTTCCCTGTCTACCAGTTCCGTATACTGTCTGAACATTTCGTAATCACCGCGTTTTGTGGATTCCTGCAGCATATGGATGGTCTGGGGATCATAGCGGTGCTTCTCCCCCTCACTCCTCATCTTATGGATTCCCATGCTCTCCAGCTCCAGATTCGTTGGCAGTCCCAGCGGGTCAAACGCTTTGGAATGGCGCACCTCCACATCATCTGCAATATCCTTCAGCGTGATTCCGCCCACGCGGCTCACAGTCCCTGCAAAATACTTCCCGATCACTTCCTCTGATATACCAATCGCCTCAAATATCTTAGATCCCTGATAAGACTGAATGGTGGAAATACCCATCTTGGAAGCGATCTTGACAATCCCATGCAGAATGGCATTGTTATAGTCATCCACAGCCGCATAATAATCTTTATCCAGAAGCTTATTATTGATCAGCTCCTTTATGGTATCCTGTGCTAGATAGGGGTTGACCGCACATGCTCCATACCCCAGAAGTGCTGCGAAATGATGCACCTCTCTCGGCTCACCGGATTCCAGAATAATGGCAAGGGACGTTCTCTTCTTTGTCTTTACCAGATACTGATGCACTGCGGAGACTGCCAGAAGTGACGGAATCGGCATATGATTCTCATCAATTCCTCTGTCGGAGAGAACCAGTATATTGGCACCATCCTTGTACGCCTTATCCACCTCCACAAACAGCCTGTCAATGGCTCTGTCCAGACGGGTGCTTTTATAATACGTGATCGGCACCACTGCTACCTTGAAGCCGTCCACCTTCATGTTTTTGATCTTCAGCATATCTGTATTGGTCAGAATCGGATTGTTAACCTTCAATACCTGGCAGTTTTCCGGCTGCCCCTTCAGCAGGTTTCCGTCTTTTCCCACATATACGGTGGTGCTGGTGACAATTTCTTCACGAATAGCGTCAATCGGCGGATTTGTCACCTGTGCAAACAATTGTTTGAAATAGTTAAACAGAGGCTGATGCTTCTGCGAGAGCACAGCAAGTGGTGTATCTGTTCCCATTGCCGCGATCCCCTCAGAACCATTCAGGGCCATGCTGTAAATAGATTTTCTGTAGTCCTCATAAGTATATCCAAATGCCTTCTGCATTCTGGTGAGCTCTTCCCCTTCATACTCCTCCACCCGGATGTTGGGAATCTTCAGGTCGTGCAGTTCCACCAGGTTACTGTCCAGCCACTCACCGTAAGGTTGTTTTTTTGCGTAAATCTCCTTTATTTCATCATCGCTGAAAATCTGTCCTTTTCTCGTATCGACCAGCAGAATTTTGCCGGGATGCAGACGTTCCTTCAGTACGATCTCCTCCTCCGGCACAGGCATGACCCCCACCTCTGAGGAGAGAATAACATCCCCGTTTTTTGTAATATAATATCTGGACGGGCGAAGCCCGTTTCTGTCAAGAACGGCGCCCATCACATCGCCATCGGAAAAGAGGATAGAAGCCGGACCGTCCCATGGCTCCATCATGGTGGCATAATACTGGTAAAAATCCCTTCTCTCCTGGGAAAGCGTATTATTGTTAGCCCAGGGTTCAGGAATAGCCACCATGACTGCCAGCGGCAGATCCATGCCGTTCATCACAAGAAATTCCAGTGTATTATCCAGCATGGCAGAGTCAGATCCTCTGGTGTCCACCACCGGAAGCACCTTGTGGAGCTGATTCTTTAGATAATCTGACGCCATGGTCTCCTCTCTTGCCAGCATTTTATCAGCATTTCCGCGGATTGTATTGATCTCCCCGTTATGCACAATAAACCGGTTCGGATGTGCCCGCTCCCAGCTCGGGTTAGTATTGGTACTGAAACGTGAATGCACCATGGCAATGGCTGATTCGTAATCCGTATCCTGCAGATCCGAGAAAAATGTGCGAAGCTGATTTACCAGAAACATGCCCTTATACACAATGGTCCTGCTGGACATGGACACCACGTATGTATTGTCATTGCTCTGCTCAAACACACGGCGGGCAATATATAGTTTTCTGTCAAAAGGAAGCCCTTTCTCCACATGATCCGGTTTTTTAATAAATGCCTGCACTATATTCGGCATGCACTCCAGTGCCTTGTGACCCAGGACCCGGGAACATACAGGCACTTTGCGGTATCCCAGAAACTCCAGCCCCTCCTTCTCCACAATGATCTCAAACATTTTCTTTGCCTGGTTGCATTTCAGTTCATCCTGGGGGAAGAACAGCATGGCAATTCCGTATTCCCGTTCTCCTCCAATCGCAATCCCCTCTTTTTTGCAGGCTTTTTCAAAGAATTTGTGAGAAATCTGAAGCAGAATACCGACGCCGTCACCGGTCTTTCCCTCTGCGTCCTTTCCTGCCCTGTGCTCCAGGTTTTCCACAATCTTCAATGCATTTTCCACGGTTTTGTGGCTCTTAACGCCTTTGCTGTTCACTACGGCTCCGATACCGCAGTTGTCGTGTTCAAATTGCTGCCGATACAGTCCTTCATCTTTTCTCATAGTCAAATCCCTCTGCTTTCTTATATTCAACAGCCGCACACACAAGTCCCGCAAAAAGGGGATGCGCATGATTCGGTCTGGATTTTAATTCGGGGTGTCCCTGTGTTCCGATAAAAAATGGATGGTCCGTGATCTCAATCATCTCCACGATCCTTCCGTCAGGTGAAAGGCCTGCCAATGTCATTCCCTTCTCCTCCAGCCTCTCCCTGTAGTCATTGTTTACCTCATAGCGGTGTCTGTGGCGCTCTGTGATTTCCTCCTTCCCATACAGGGAATAGGATTTTGTTCCTATTTTCAGCCTGCAGGGGTAAGACCCAAGTCTCAGGGTCCCGCCCAGGTCCTCCACTCCGTTTTGTTCCGGCATGAGCGCAATGACCGGATGCAGGGTATCAGGATTCAGCTCCATGCTGTTGGCATCATGATAACCGAGCACATTTCTGGCAAATTCAATGATCGCGGTCTGCATTCCCAGACAGATTCCCAAAAAGGGAATCTTGTTCTCTCTGGCATATTTCACTGTCAGTATTTTTCCTTCTGTCCCCCTGGTTCCAAAACCGCCCGGAACCAGGATTCCATCCACACCGCCCAGCAGTTCTTCACAACTGTTCTCCGTGATATCTTCAGAATCCACCCAACGGATCTTCACGCTGGCATGCCCTGCGATACCACCGTGCTTTAACGCCTCCGCAACACTTAAATAGGCGTCATGAAGCTGTATATATTTACCTGCAATGGCTATCTCAACCTCTGTATTCGGATGCCGCAGGTCTTCAACCATGGCTTTCCAGTCATCCAGATCAGGTTCAGGGCAGGGCAGGCGCAGACATTCACAAACCACCTGAGCCAGATTTTCTTTTTCCATTGCCAGAGGTGCTTCATAGAGATATTCCACATCCAGGTTCTGCAGTACATGACTTCCCGGTACATTACAGAACAGCGCAATTTTATCTTTGATTTCCCGGGAAATAGGATATTCTGACCGGCACACCAGAATATCCGGCTGCAGTCCCATACCCTGAAGCTCCTTCACGCTTGCCTGGGTAGGTTTTGTCTTCAGCTCCCCGGAAGCCTTCAAATAGGGAATCAGGGTAACATGGATCAAAACCGCGTTCTCATGTCCCACATCATGCTGGAACTGCCGGATTGCCTCCAAAAAAGGCTGGCTCTCAATATCACCTGCCGTTCCTCCCACCTCAATGATAGCGATTCTCTCTTCATCCGGTGTCTTAGCTCGGTAGAAGCATCCCTTTATCTCATTGGTGATATGAGGAATCACCTGCACTGTCCCGCCGCCGTAATCTCCGTGGCGTTCCTTATGCAGAACCGACCAGTATATCTTACCCGTGGTCACATTGGAGTTCTTATCCAGACTTTCATCTATAAACCGTTCATAATGTCCCAGGTCCAGATCCGTTTCTGTCCCATCATCTGTTACGAAAACCTCCCCATGCTGGATCGGATTCATAGTACCGGGGTCCACATTGATGTAGGGGTCAAATTTCTGCATGGTCACCTGATATCCTCTGGCCTTTAAAAGCCGCCCAAGTGACGCCGCTGTAATCCCCTTTCCCAATCCCGACACCACGCCGCCTGTAACAAATACATACTTTACTGCCATCACATTTTCCTCCTGCGTTGCCTGACTTATGGAATAATTACAACATTTTCCACACATCAAAAAGGCGCCGGTAACCTTGATATATAAGGTTTACCGACGCCATTGTCGTTATTTTTCCAATATGCTTTTTACTTCTTCCATTCCTTTTTGCCTGTTTCAAATGAAACACTGCAAAAATTATGGAATTACTATATCTCATTTCTCCGCGTTTGTAAATCCCCAAATTATTTTTTTTCATCAGAGGGTCTCCGGAGGACTTTTCTGCAGCCTCCTCTCATTTTGCAGATGCCTTTTGACATACAGCCCGTGTGGGTCCGGATATAAATCCTCCTATATACCATATTTATCAAACAGCTTCTTCTGATAATCCCGATCCGTAACAGCCCTCTTGATTTGCTTATAAGCCTCATCCAGTTCTGACTGCCGCAGCAATACTTCAATCAACTGGTTCACTCGTATTTCTCCCTGCTCAATACCCCTCTCAATTCCCCTCTCAATTCCCTGCGTTTCTCTTTCCTCCAGCATCTCCTCAATTGCAGTACACATATTAACCTCTCCCTTCTCATTTTCTTTTAACTCCTTCAAAGCAGGAACATTCAGAAACTTTGACACCAGCCAGCCTTTTTTTGCATCCAGATGTATGAACTCCCTTTTTCTGGTCTCCAGGAATTCTTTCATCCCTTCTTTATCCTTCAGAAGCGGAAGCAGTTCAAAGACCTCCC
>ERZ507401.6-NODE-6-length-98411-cov-6.34859_pt1 | contig 98411 bp, 73 predicted proteins | sample MGYA00513724_ERZ507401 | MGnify/ENA metagenome assembly ERZ507401
GCTCTTCCGATCTTTTTGTGCCGCCTATGAAGGGCGTGGAGAAGAAGAACGTATTTGCAATCCGCAGGCTGGATGATACGAAGAAGATTGCGGATGTGCTTCCCCAGGTGAAAAATGTGGCAGTGATCGGCGGCGGTGTGCTTGGCCTGGAGGCTGCCTGGGAACTGAAGAAAGCAAAATGCCGTGTGACAGTGTTGGAGCTTGCCCCTGTGATCATGGGACGCCAGTTGGATGAACCGGCAGCCGAGCTTTTGAAGAAGATAAGTGAAGCGCAGGATATCGAAATCCGTACCGGCGTTAAGATCGCGGCTTTGGAGGGAGAAGATTTTGTCTCCGGAATCCGTATGGAGGATGGCGAGGTGCTCCCGGCTGATATGGTGGTGGTTTCCTGCGGCGTGAGGGCCAATACCGCAGTGGCAAAAGAGGCAGGTCTTGAAGTGGACCGCTCTGTTGTGGTCAATGCCAGGATGGAAACCAGCGCAGAAGATATTTATGCGTGTGGTGACTGTGCTCAGTATCAAGGCATCAATTATGGTCTGTGGAGCCAGGCTGTGGAACAGGGCAAGACTGCAGGTGCCAATGCAGCAGGGGACAATCTGGAATATGAGACGGTATCCGCTGCGCTGAACTTCCATGGAATGGGGACTGCGCTTTTCGCGGCAGGTGATAATGGTAAGAATCCAAATCTGATCTATAAAACAGTTGAGTTTAAGGATATGGGGAAAAAGCAGTATCAGAAATTCTATTTCCTGAATAACAGACTGTGCGGTGTGATTTTGATCGGAGATGTAAGCCGTCTGGCGGAGATGACGGAGGCTCTGGAAAGACATACCACGTATCAGGAAGTGATGAAATAGTATTTGCGGGAAACCAGGCAGGGTGTGTAGCTCTGCCTGGTTTTTTACGGCTTTTAAGGGGTCTCTCTATAGGACAGCAAAATGTGAAGTGGCCAAGGTGACATGGATCTTCTGGCAGTTGTTTAGCAGCATATAACCAGGGAGAGAAAAGGAATTGGAATTTTAATACTGGAAAACACCGGAGAACTAATAATGACCAAAATTCATATTTGATGACTGTAAATATTGGTGAATCTTTTTTGGGCAGTAGTGCTATAATGAACTTGTAACAAAAGGAAATACTTAAAACAACCTCATACGAGGCATGCTAAGCGATCAGGTTTTTCGGAGGAAAAGATAAATGAATACTTTAAAAGCTGAAAAAAGAAACATGAACGTGAAAGCAAGGAGATTAAGAAGAGAAGGTTTTGTCACAGGAAACCTGTTCGGACGGGAACTGCAGGGATCCATTCCGCTAAAGATAGCCAAAAGAGATGTGGAGCAGCTCCTCAAGACGGAAAGAAAAGGCGGACAGGTTATGCTGGAAATAGATGGACAGACCTATGATGCGCTGATTAAAGAAATCGATTACAATGCTATGGCTCGGTGTGTAGAGGAGATTGATTTTCAGGCTTTGATCAGCAATGAAAAAGTACATTCTGTTGCTGAGGTTGTATTATTAAATCATGAAAATGTGATAGAAGGAGTTCTGCAGGAGATCTTAAAAGAAATTTCATATAAAGCGGTTCCGGCAGCACTGGTGGAAAAAGTAATCGTTGATGTGGGAAATATGCGTGCCGGTGATTCCCTCCGGGTAAAGGATCTGGAGATCAGCCAGAACAAGGATATTGAACTGATGACAGATCCGGAGGCCGTTGTTGTGAGCGTATCAGCAGTACACAATTCACTGCCGGATGATACAGAGGAAGAGGAAACACAGGAATAGTGTTTTAACATGGAACTTAAAAAATGCCATAAGCCCCTTGCCGCGTGTAACGGTAAGGGGCTTATGGCATTTTTCATGGACGGTTTATGATTTGTATAATGTGGTCGATCTGTTTCAGGAAAGCGTGGTGTCCGGCCGCTTTATATCCGGGTGTGTTTCTCCTGGAATATGCGCAGGCTTATGGGGTTTGTGAAAAAGTATGGCATGCATGTGCCGGCCCATAACCATGCTTTGCTATTTTGAAAGTTCAGATGTGCAGTGAGGGCACCGCACAGCATCAACTGCAATTTCACTTTTACAGAAAGGACATACCTTTGTTGCCGGGGCTGCCGGCTCTTCTTTTTTCTGCCCAAAAGAGAGAAATTTATTGATTCCCTTCATAAGACAGAATAAAATCAATGCCATGATCAGAAAATTAATAACAGCAGATACAAAAGCTGAGGCAAATCCGGCAATATCCTGTGCATTATATTTTGCATGTCCGGTCAGAAAATTCAAAATGGGATTAATAAAATTGTCCGTCAGAGATGTCACAATCCCGGAAAAAGCGCCGCCGATTATGACGCCGACGGCCATGTCCATAACGTTGCCGCGGAGTGCAAATGACTTGAACTCCTCTATAAATTTTTTCATGGTGTACCTCCTGGTTTCTCTTTTGTATTTTTAATTAAGCATACCATATATTTCGATGATTTCCAAATAAAGATAATATTTCATATAGATAAAAACTGACTGCAGAAAATCAACTATGCTATTTGATATGGAGATGCTGTTTCGAGCCATTCATGCGGTTAAGGAGCTCGCTTATCCGCTGGTCAGCCATTTTCTCGCCATAAGGATGTTTGTTGCGTGATGACCACTGTTCCGTATGACAGAGTGCTTTCCCCACGCATTTACGCGGGAGTTTGACAGCAGGGGCAGAGAGAATAGATTCCTATTTGGCTGTGATAATTTCATAGTTTTTAAGAATAATTTTTTGAAAAATGCACAAAATATTCCCAACTTTAATCCCAATGTGCTATAATACAAAAGTTGGGAATAAAAGTTGGGAAAAGGATGATGGTTTATGAATGTCGAAAAATTGGTTTTAGATTTATGTGCGTATAACAATGAACAGGAATGGTTTGAATTTAAAGAAAATTGGTTTCAGCCGGAAGGCTTGGGGGAATATATATCAGCTTTGTCAAATGCAGCAGCATTTCATTATAAGGCTCAGGCATATTTTGTGTGGGGTGTTAATGATAAGACACATGAAATTGTTGGTACAACATTTAATCAGTATTGCGACCATAACAAAGAGCCATACCAAAATTTTTTGGCAAGGAATCTGTCTCCAAGCGTCAATTTTTCGTTTGAGGAAGCAACTATAAATGACAAGAGGGTTGTTGTTTTAGTGATTCCTGCAGCACAGGAAATCCCGACAGCTTTTAAAGAAAAGCGATATATTCGTATTGGTTCTTCTAAAGCAAATTTGAAAGATTATCCGAAACGGGAAATCCAATTGTTCAAAATTTTGGACGGAAGAGTGGAGACCATTGAAACATTACCGGCGAAATATCAGGAACTGACATTTTCAAAATTATTTGGATATTATGGTTCAAAAGGGATTGTACTAAATAAGAAAACCTTTGAAAAAAATCTCGGATTAAGAAATAAAGATGGAGAATATAACCTGTTGGCACAGTTGCTTTCGGATAATTCACATTTTCCATTAAGAGTATCAATTTTTGAAGGAGAGACAAAAGGCTCCAATTTATTTTCTGTAAGAGAATTTGGAAATAATTGTCTGCTCTACAGTTTGGATGAGGTTTTAAGATATGCGGATGTATTAAATTTGATTCAGACAGATGAGAGCGAGCGTGTGGTGGAACGTACGGAAATACCATTGTTCGATAACAAAGCGTTTAGAGAAGCAATCATAAATGCTATTTTGCATAATCTGTGGATAAGCGGAAACGAGCCAATGATTTCTGTATTTTCAGATAGAATAGAAATTTTATCAAGAGGAACACTGGCACCGGCGCAGACTTTGGAAGGCTTTTTCCTGGGAGAATCAATCCCTGTAAATGAAAAGCTGTCAGAAATCTTTCTTCAGCTTCATATTAGTGAAAAATCAGGTCGTGGTGTGCCTAAGATTATTGAAACATATGGGAAGGAAGCATTTACCTTTAGAGAAAACTCGATTGTTGTTACAATCCCGTTTCAGCGAATAAAAAAATACGGGAATAAGGTTGGGAAAAAAGTTGGGAATAAAAAAGGATTAAATGCAAGAAGAGAAAGAATCATAACAGAAATAAGAGATAATCCGAACATTACTGCCAGGGAATTGCATCAAATACTGGGGATTAGTGAAACGGCAGTAGAAAATAATTTGACATTTTTAAAAGAAAATGGATATGTGGAAAGAGTTGGTTCTAAAAAGACCGGTTATTGGAAAGCTCTTGAGTAAGCATTATAACAGCTTGTTTACAAAAATCTTGGGGGTGGCTATGAGTTCCATGATGCTGTGCCAGATGGAAGGAAAGGTGCAGAAAATTAAATTCAATAAATTAGCACTCACCTCTTGACAGTGCTAACAAACAGTGTTATATTAGCACTAGAACAAATAACAAAGAACTCAAATCTCGGAATGGAGGGATTTTATGAACATCAGCAAATTTACACAGAAATCACTTCAGGCAGTTCAGGACTTGGAAAAGACAGCTTATGAGTTCGGCAATCAGGAGGTCGAACAGGAGCATTTACTATACAATCTTTTACATCAGGAGGACAGCTTGATCCTGAAACTGATTGAAAAAATGGAAATTCAGAAAGAACACTTTCTGAACAATGTGGAGCGGGCACTGAATGCCCGGACCAAAGTATCCGGCGGTCAGCCGTATATCGGGCAGTATCTGAACAAAGCCCTGGTGAGCGCTGAGGATGAGGCAAAAGCCATGGGAGACGAATACGTCTCTGTGGAGCATCTGTTTCTGGCACTGGTCAACAACCCCAGCCCGTCCATGAAAAAAATCTGGCAGGAGTATGGGATTACAAAAGAACGTTTCCTGCAGGCTTTGAGCACTGTGCGGGGCAACCAGCGGGTGACTACCGACAATCCGGAGGCCACGTATGACACACTGAACAAATACGGCCAGGACCTGGTGGAAAAAGCCAGGGAGCAGAAGCTTGACCCGGTGATCGGCAGGGATGCAGAGATTCGTAATGTCATTCGGATCCTGTCCAGGAAAACAAAAAATAACCCTGTATTGATCGGTGAACCCGGCGTGGGTAAAACTGCCGCTGTGGAGGGCCTGGCGCAGCGAATCGTTCAGGGGGATGTGCCGGAAGGGTTAAAAGATAAGAAGATTTTCGCACTGGATATGGGCGCGCTGGTAGCAGGTGCCAAGTACAGAGGTGAATTTGAGGAGCGTCTGAAAGCCGTACTGGAGGAAGTCAGAAAAAGTGAGGGACAGATCATACTGTTCATCGACGAGCTTCATCTGATCGTAGGTGCAGGCAAGACAGAGGGCGCCATGGATGCAGGCAATATGCTGAAACCCATGCTGGCCAGAGGTGAACTGCACTGTATAGGTGCCACCACTCTGGATGAGTACCGTCAGTATATTGAAAAAGACGCGGCACTTGAACGCCGGTTCCAGCCCGTTATGGTGGATGAGCCGACAGTTGAGGATACCATCTCTATTCTGAGAGGTCTGAAAGAGCGGTATGAAGTCTTCCATGGCGTCAAGATCACAGACGGTGCCCTGGTAGCGGCAGCTACCTTATCGAACCGTTATATTTCCGACAGGTTCCTGCCGGATAAGGCCATTGACCTGGTGGATGAGGCATGTGCGCTTATCAAGACAGAGCTGGATTCCATGCCGACAGAACTGGATGACCTGCGCAGAAGGATCATGCAGATGGAGATTGAGGAGGCGGCTCTGAAAAAAGAAAACGACCGTCTCAGTCAGGACCGTCTGGTGGATCTGCAGAAAGATATGGCAGAGCTGCGCGACGAATTTAACGGTAAGAAAGCCCAGTGGGACAATGAAAAAGCGTCCGTGGAAAAGCTTTCCAAACTGCGCGAGCAGATAGAAGATATGAATAAACAGATTCAGGTTGCTCAGAGAAATTATGACCTGAATGAAGCGGCAAGGCTGCAGTACGGCGAACTTCCGAAACTTCAGAAACAATTAGAGGTGGAAGAGGAAAAAGTAAAGAGTCAGGATCTATCCCTGGTACACGAGAGTGTCACAGATGAGGAGATCGCCAGAATCATCTCCCGCTGGACAGGAATCCCTGTTGCCAAGCTGACAGAAGGGGAAAAGACAAAGATCCTGGGCCTGGAGGATGAACTGCACAAGCGTGTCATCGGTCAGGATGAGGGTGTCCAGAAAGTAACAGATGCCATTATCCGCTCCAAAGCCGGCATCAAGGACCCCACAAAACCAATCGGTTCCTTCCTTTTCCTGGGGCCAACCGGTGTCGGTAAGACAGAGCTTGCCAAGACACTGGCAGCTACCCTGTTTGATGACGAACAGAACATGGTGCGTATTGATATGAGTGAGTACATGGAGAAATATTCCGTGTCACGTCTGATCGGAGCGCCTCCGGGATATGTGGGATACGAGGAGGGCGGACAGCTCACAGAGGCTGTCAGAAGGAAACCTTACTCCGTAGTTCTGTTTGATGAAATTGAAAAGGCACACCCGGATGTCTTCAACGTCCTGCTTCAGGTGCTGGATGACGGCCGTATCACAGATTCCCAGGGACGTACCGTTGACTTTAAGAATACCATCCTGATCATGACATCCAATCTGGGCTCCACCTATCTGCTGGACGGCATTGAGCCAAACGGGGAGATCAGCCAGGAAGCCAGAGATATGGTTGACAGGGATCTGCGGGCACATTTCCGTCCGGAATTCCTAAACCGTCTGGATGAGATCATCATGTTTAAGCCGCTTACCAAGGAGAACATCGGCGGTATTGTGGACCTGCTTGTGGAGGATCTGAACCGCAGGCTGAAAGACCAGGAGCTGTCTTTACGCTTGACAGATGCCGCAAAAGATTATATTATTGAGGGCGGATACGACCCCATCTATGGTGCGCGTCCTCTGAAACGTTACCTGCAGAAATACGTGGAGACACTGACTGCAAAACTCATTCTCTCCGGCAATGTGGGAACAGAGGACACCATTGTCATTGATGTGGAAAATGGTGAACTTACAGCCCGCAGGGCATAAGAGGTGAGAGAGATTATGATACCAAAAGATCCGGTGATGCTTTTAAGCTTTGCAAACATGAAGCTGAGGGATTTCTATTCCTCTCTGGATGACATGTGCGAAGATCTGCAGCTTGACAGAAAAGAACTGGAGAAAAAGCTGGGCGCCATTGATTACGCCTATGATGAAAATGTAAATCAGTTTATTTAGCAATATGTAACGATTCAGCCAGCTGAATCGTTACGGGTATTCGCCCATTAAAAATCGCTTCGCGATGGGGCGAATACCTGCCGCCACTACTCTTTTGCACGGTCAGCGCAGTAAATGCGCAGACCTGACTGAACAGTTACAGCAATATAAGCTATGCCGCACTCCGTGAAAGTACGGGTGTGGACTGAAACAGGAAAAAGCCTGTATACCATGTGACACAAATGGGGTATACAGGCTTTTTTATGTCCTCGGACGCGCGGAGGAGTCAAATGAGTGATATTTTTAAGTCAGACCAGTTATAGAAAAGAAACAGGGAAAAGAATAAGATAGACGTATCAAAGGAACAGAAATGAAGGAGGAAATCACATGAAGAAAAAGATAGCAGCTGCCATACTCACAGCAGCCATGGTATTGTCACTGGCAGCCTGCGGCGGAAGCGGCAGTGAGGGCAAGGAGACAGCATCAGGGGAAGGCGGAAAGGAACCTTATACCGTGACCATGGTACTGCAGGGAAGCCAGCCCGCCGACGAAGAGCGGATCGAGGAAAAGATCAATGAGATTCTGGAAAAGGAAGTGAATGCCAATCTGGACATTGTGGTGCTTCCCTGGGCCAGCGCCGCGCAGCAGCTCCAGCTCATGCTGGCAGGAGATGAAAAAATCGACTGCTTTTATACAAATGCCACAAATGCTATCCAGTACATGCACAGCGGACAGATCATGGATATGTCAGAACTGGTGGACAAATACGGTAAGAACCTGAAGGAAATTTACGGCGAAGATGTACTGAACAGCAATACAGTGGATGGTTTTCTGTACGGCGTACCAAACCAGATCGAAAGAGGAAGTATCCCTGCTGTCTTCATGAGAAAAGACCTGGTGGAGAAGTACGGTATAGATACATCCGCCATCAAAGAACCAAAAGATATGGAATCTGTTTTTGAGACAGTCAAAGCAGGGGAGCCGGACATGACCATGCTGTTTTCCATCAATGAGGGGGATACGCCGCTGACAAGGCTGTTCGGAGGGGACCCCTTGTCAGATGCCAACTATCTGGGCGTACTCATGGATCAGGAAAATGACACCACCATCACCAATTTCTTCGCCAGTGATTGGTATAAGGATACCACCACGATGCTCTATGACTGGTATCAGAAGGGATATATCAGCAAGGACGCCGGAACAGATACAGAAAATTGGCGTACCGTCTGCAAGGCAGGCAATCTGTTTTCTCTGTTTTTTGCCTATCATCCGGGAACTCCTGTGGAATTCAAAAGCTCAACCGGATATGATTTTGAGATTGTTCCGTTCAGGGACTATCCGATCAAAAACTGCCAGACCTACAACGGTATTATCTATTCCATTGCACAGAACTCAGAGAACCCGGAAAAGACCATGGAAACTCTGGATTACATCTATGGAAGCCCTGAGATCATGAATCTGCTGAACTGGGGTGAGGAAGGTGTGGATTATGTCATAGAGGATGAGGAGAACGGCATCATCAACTACCCGGAAGGCATCACCGCCGACAATGTGGGATACAGCCTGAATCTGGGCTGGGAGCTGCCGAACCAGTTCATCGCACATAAGTGGACAGGCTCTGACCCGCAGCTTTGGGAGAAGATGGAGGAATTCAACGATTCCGCAAAAGAGTCAAAGGCAGTCGGCTTCTGCTTTGACAACACCCAGTATGAGAGTCAGGTAGCGGCGCTGGCCAATGTTGTAAAACAGTATACCGGTTCACTGAACAGCGGTTCTGCTGACCCTGAAACGTATCTGCCGGAGTTTTTGGATGCTCTTCAGGCAGCCGGAATTGACGAGATCATCCAGGCAAAACAGGAACAGTTTGACAAATGGCTGGAAGAGAATAAATAGTTACTGTTTATTCTCTGCCCGTCAACAATAAATAGACAGGATCATTTTTGACAGCAGGCTGTCGCTCTAGGAAACAGAAAAAGCTCTTAGCGCGGCAGCCTTTTTGCCGGAAAGAAACCATTCATAAGACAGAGGAGGAGAAATATGAAGAAAAAATCCAGGCTCAGTGTCTACAAGCAACACTGGCCCCTATACCTGATGATGCTGCCGGGACTTTTGTACCTGCTGATCAACAACTATATTCCCATGGGTGGAATTGTGATTGCCTTTAAAAAGCTGAATTTTGCAAAAGGCATATTTGCAAGTCCCTGGTGCGGACTGGATAACTTCAAGTTTTTATTCCAGTCAAAGGATGCCTGGATCATTACCAGAAATACACTGCTTTATAATGTGGCCTTCATTGCCGTAAATATGATAGTAGGTATTGCGGTAGCCATATTGATCTGTGAAGTGCGGAACAATAAAATGAAAAAGCTCTACCAGAGCGCCATTTTGCTGCCTTTCCTCATGTCCATGGTAATACTGAGCTACATTGTTTATGCACTGCTCAGTTCCGAGAACGGCTTGATAAACAACACCATTTTAAGCGCCCTGGGAAAAGAACCGGTGCAGTGGTATCAGCAGCCTAAATACTGGCCGTTTATCCTGGTATTTGCTAACTGCTGGAAGGGCGTTGGGTACGGATGCCTGATCTATATTGCCTCTATTATCGGCATTGACCCGTCCTACTATGAGGCAGCCAGCCTGGACGGTGCAACAAAATGGCAGCAGATCACAAAGATCACCCTGCCAAGTCTGGTACCCACCATTATCACTCTGCTTCTGTTAAATATCGGACGTATTTTCTATTCGGATTTCGGCCTGTTTTATCAGGTGCCTATGAATTCCGGGGTTCTCTTTCCGACGACCAATGTGATCGACACCTATGTGTACAGAGCGCTCATTGAGCGGGGAAATATCAGTATGTCATCCGCGGCAGGCGTGTACCAGTCCATTGTGGGATTTGCCATTGTTATGCTGAGCAATTGGGTCGTGAGAAAAGTAGATAAAGAACAGGCATTGTTTTAGGAGGAGAGAAATGAAAAATTCTGCAAAAGAAAAACGGTATCAGTTTTTCATCAATATAATTCTGATTCTTATGACATTGGTCATTATACTGCCTTTTGTACTGGTGTTCATTTCTTCCGTCACAGATGAAAATACACTGATTCGCAACGGCTACTCATTTTTTCCTGAGAAATTAAGTCTTTACGCTTACCAGTATATTATCAAGCAGGGAGAAAAAATACTGCGCGCGTATGGGATCACCATATTTGTGACGGTCGTGGGCACTATACTGAATATCAGTCTGTCAGCGCTGATGGCATACCCGCTGACCATTAAGACCCTTCCCCACAGAAGGGCACTGACCTTTTTCGTATTTTTCACCATGCTTTTCAATGGCGGCCTGGTACCTACATATCTGATGTATGTGAATTACCTGCATATTAAAAATACGATTTTTGCGCTTCTTCTTCCCAACCTTCTTCTGAGCGCCAACAATGTGCTGATGATACGGAGTTATTTCATTACAAGCATACCGGATGCCCTGTTTGAAGCTGCCAAGATAGACGGGGCAGGGCATATGAAGATATTTACCAGTGTGGTGCTGCCTCTGGGCAAGCCGATTCTTGTGACCATGGGACTCTTTTCCGGACTTGCCTATTGGAACGACTGGACCAATGGTTTATACTATTTATCAGGAAACCAGGGACAGAAGCTGTTCGGCATACAGAACCTTCTGAACCAGATGATCACGGATATCCAATACCTGGCAAGCGGCAAAGTTGTGGGGAATATCGGCGCGGAGGTCGCCAAGCTTCCCACCACATCCATCCGAATGGCCATTGCGTTCATAGCCATGCTGCCGCTGTTTATTGTGTATCCATTCCTTCAAAAATATTTCTCGGAGGGAATCACTCTGGGGGCAGTGAAAGGATAAAAAACGCATGAGGAAAGTTCCGAAATACAGAAAACAAAAAAATATGGCCCAGCAGATGAAGGCCATCCTTATTATTCTCATGGTGGTGCTGGCTGTGTACGTGGGCGTCAGCGCCATGCTGCTTGAAAGAACCAGAAAGCAGGCCATACAGGAGATGGACGAAATGTCAAAGCTCTATACCGATGAATTGGACAACCGTTTCCTGCGGATCAGCCGGAGCCTGTTTTCCAATATCATGGAGAAGAATCAGGGGTATTCTGTATTGGGGGACTATATTGAGATCATGGAGCATTCCGGTGACCCCGTAAAAATAAATAATGCAGTCAGTAACCTGCGGAGAATCTGTCTCTCCTATGCGTGGGAGTATGGCACAGAATACCACTTTTTCCTGTATTTGAAGAAAAATGATATGTTTACCATGCTCACTATGACAGGGGTGGGATATGATATTGATAAAGACCTGGAAGACGCAGTGAGAAACCAGCTGGGGCTCATTGCAGACACTTCCTACTCGGTCAAGAAAAAGTGGAACCAAATGGACTGCGGCGAGGAAAACTATATCTGTAAAATAGCCCAGAACCAGGATGTTTACATGGGTTGTTTTGTGAATGTAAAAAGTATTCTGGAGCCTTTCACTGACACCATCGTAGGCGATGACGGATATGTGCGCCTGGTGGATGCCAGGAACCGGGTGGCGGGTCAGATCACCAGCAAAGGCATAGAACAGGAGCTGGATTTTAGGGAGGCAAACAGCGGATACTCACTCAGCAAAAATCTGAAACAGGCACCCTTTACCATTCAGATGAAGATATCAGGGGACAAGATACTGGGCGTCATGATGGGCAGTCTGGGATTCCTTTTAGTCCTGGCAGCAGCACTGGTCCTGGCCGGAGCCGCGATCCTTTTATACCTGAAAAAGTATCTGCTGGAGCCGGTGAGGGAATTTACGGATAATCTGACAAAATACGATGACGATGATTATACCTTCCACATCACGGAAAACAACCTGATGGAGCTGGAGCAGATTGACGGCAAGTTTAAAAGAATGATACATCAGATCCGACGCCTGAAGATTACCCTGTATGAGCAGGAATTAGAGAAGCAGAAGATAGAGATGGATTATCTGAAGCTGCAGATACGCCCTCATTTTTATCTGAACTGTCTGAATTTTATATACAGCATGATTGATTTCAAGCAGTACGGCAATGCGCAGAAGATGACAAAGACTACCTCAGATTATCTCCAGTATGTATTTCGCAGCACCAGTGGTCTGGTGCCTGTCAAGGCAGAGACAGCGCACTGCGAAGACTATCTGAAAATACTGCTTCTGCGCTATCCGGACAGCTTTGAATACTATATTGAGATCGATGAGGAGGTCGAAAACGGGGAGATATTTCCCTTCATGCTGCAGGTCTTTGTGGAGAACGCGGCGAAGCATGCACTGACACTGGAAGAGAAGATATTGATCTCAGTTACAGCATTTCCGGAGGACAGGGAAGATGGGAAATATATCAATCTGTATATCTCTGACACCGGAAAGGGATTTCCCAAGCATGTTTTGGAAAGGCTTAGGCAGGGGAAGGGAATCAGCGAGAACGGCAGTCATGTGGGGATTGAAAACTGCCTGAAGCGTTTTCATTACTACTACGGCGGACAGGGGGAAATCAATTTTGACAACAGTCCCCTGCAGGGTGCCATAGTGGATATCCATATCCCGTTCCGGGAGCATGGGAAGAAGGAGGCAGACAAAACCGTTCAGGGAGGTACTTATGAATCTGTTATTGGTGGACGATGAGGAATATGTGATAGAGAGTATCAAGAAAAATGTAGATTGGGAACTGCTGAATATAGGGCAGATTTATACGGCATCCTCCATGCAGCAGGCACAGACGGTCATGGGACTTATGCCTATCCATGTGATCGTGAGTGATATTGTCATGCCGAAAGGCAGCGGCTTTGATTTTATGGAATGGGTGCGCAAAGAAGCGTATGAGGTACAGGCTATATTTCTTACCAGCTATGCAGAGTTTGATTTTGCGCGCCGTGCCATTGCCCTGGACAGTGTGGATTATCTGCTGAAGCCCATAGACTTTGAAAAACTCACCGCTGCCATTCAGAAAGCGTCTGACAGGGTAAAGGCTGCGCTAAATTACGAGGCTTATCGTCAGGAGAGCAGAATCTGGGAGCAGAACAGGGAAATCCTTCTGAAAAACTTCTGGTCTGAGCTGCTCACCGGCAGGATAAAACAATCCGCCATAGAGGAGGAAATCAGCAAAAGACATCTGGATCATAAACCGGAGGACAGATTTCTGGCTGTGCTCCTGCACCTGTCCGGCAGAGGGGGAAGAGAAAAAAGAGAGCACTGGGATGAAAACATTCTTTTATTTATCATAAAAAATATTCTGGGGGAATTGGCTGAGGAATATCAGGTGGCTGTGGAAACTGTCCTGCCCTGCCGGAAAGACAGCTATACGGTCATATGCCGGGGCACTGCAGGGAACCTGGAGCGGCTCAGTGAGGAAGGCGTATTTTCCTCCTTCCGGAATCTGCTGAGGGAGCGCATGCAGATGGATATCTGGTGCGGAGCCGGCAGCAGCACCGGGATCGGTGATCTGGCGGACTGCCTTGCCCAACTACAGGAGATGCGGGACAACAGTCTGACCGTGTGGGATAAAGTCCTGTATCTGTCCGATTTCCGGCAGCCCTGCATTGCCTATCAGAATAAACAGCGCACGGTGTGGGAGACTCTTCTCGGCGAGCAGAAACCGGAAGCTCTGATTAACAGCATGCGGCAGTATCTCACAGAGCTTGCGGAGCGTGAACTGATCACGCGTGACATTTTGAAAAGCTTCCGCATGGACATTACCCAGATAACGTATTCCTGGCTTGCCGCAAGGGAGATCAAGGCCCATCTGCTGTTTGCCGGAAGTGAGAACGAACAGTATTACCAGGAGGCCCTGGAGAGTGTGGACGGCGCCATGCAGTTTGCCTCCCATCTGGTGACTGCTGCCGTGGAATATACGAAATATATCAACAAAAGTGAATCTGTGGCAGACCAGCTAAAAGAATACATCGACACACATTACCAGCAGGACATCAGAAGGGAGACTCTGGCAGAGCTTGTGTATCTGAATGTAGATTATATGTCCAGAATCTTCAAAAAAGAGGCCGGTATTTCCATCAGTGCCTATCTGATGCAGAAACGGGTGGAGGAGGCAAAAAATATGCTGACCCGGAGCAGTCTGCCCATCAATACCGTATCCATCTATGTGGGTTACAGCAATTTCTCCTATTTCACAAAAATGTTCCGGGAGAACACAGGATTCTCGCCCCTGGAATACCGCAGAAAATTCAAAATAAACCAGTAAAACAGAGAGGAAAGATCATGACAAAACAACAGTTAACAGAACTTTTAAAAGACATGTCCCTGCAGGAAAAGGTTAACCAGATGCTCCAGGTGGCCGGCAATTTTTACATGGACGACACAGTTATCACAGGCCCTATGAAGGAAAACGGCTTCACAGAGGAGAATATATCCCAGGCCGGTTCTGTTTTAGGTGCCCTTGGCGCGTCAAAAATAAAAGAGATCCAGAAAAACTATATGGAAAAACATCCTCACAAGATTCCGCTGCTCTTTATGCTTGACATCATCAACGGCTTCCGCACCATATTCCCCATTCCCCTGGGGCAGGGCGCCACTTTTGAGCCGGAGCTGTCTGAAAAGTTAGCTGCCGCAGCAGCCAAAGAAGCTGCTGTCAGCGGCCTTCACGTGACATTTGCGCCTATGGTGGACCTGGTCCGTGATGCCCGCTGGGGCAGAGTCATGGAATCCACCGGGGAGGATACCTATCTGAACTGCCTCTTCTCCGAGGCCATGGTCCGGGGCTTTCAGGGGGAGGACCTGAAAGAGCCTTACAACATAGCTGCCTGTGTAAAACATTTTGCGGGATACGGCGCCCCCACGGCAGGCCGTGACTATAACACTGTGGAGCTTTCAGAACATACCCTGCGCGAATTTTACCTTCCCTCCTACAAAGCCGGCATTGACGCAGGTGCAGCCCTGGTCATGACCTCCTTCAACACCATAAACGGAGTCCCTGCAACCGGCAATAAATGGCTCATGCGTCATATCCTGAGAGAGGAGATGGGTTTTGACGGAGTCCTCATATCCGACTGGGCCGCTATCGAGGAGATCATCTACCACGGATACTGTGAAGACAGAAAAGAAGCAGCCATCAGAGCCGCCGAAGCCGGTGTTGACATTGATATGATGACCGGCATCTACTCCGAACATCTGACAGCGCTCATAGAGGAGGGCATCCTCGATGAACAACTGGTGGATGAAGCAGTTCTCCGCATTCTGGAGCTGAAAAACAAACTGGGCCTCTTTGAGAACCCATACAAAGACGCAGACGAGTCCAAAGAAAAAGAAATCATCCTATGTAAGGAACACAAAGCTCTTGCCAGAGAGGCCGCCTGCAAGTCCTTCGTCCTCCTGAAAAACGAGTCTGTCCTTCCCCTGAAAAAAGGAAAGCACATTGCATTCATAGGCCCCTACACAGATAACCGCAGCATGTCAGGCTCCTGGTCCTTCATCGGCCGCCCGGAAGACACCCTGACCCTCCGGGAAGCCGCCCTGGAATCCCTTGACAGCACAGAAGTATCCTTCCATCCCGGCAGTCCGCTCCTTGGAAATGACATCCGTCTGGAAGGCTTCACAGAGCAGACGGAGGAATCCATTTCCCCGGAGCAGCAGCAGAAAATGCTCGCAGAAGCCATAGAAGCCGCAAAAAAAGCAGACCTGGTCATCATGCCTTTAGGCGAGCACTACGTCCAGTCCGGCGAGGCCACCAGCAATGCAAACATACAGATCCCCGAGATCCAGCAGACCCTCTTCAACAAAATTTACGAGGTCAACCAGAACATTGCCGTCATCCTCTTCTCCGGAAGACCCCTGGACATCCGAGAACTTTCCGGTAAAGCAAAAGCCATCCTCCAGGTATGGATGCCGGGCACAGAAGGTGCCCACGCGGTCATGGATGTTCTCACAGGCGCCTTTAACCCCAGCGGCAAACTCCCCATGAGTTTCCCCTACAGCGTCGGCCAGGTCCCGGTCCATTACAACGAATACTCCACCGGCCGCCCCTATACCGGAGCAGACAAAGACCGCTTCCGCTCCAAATACCTGGACATCCCCAATGCCCCCTTATATCCTTTCGGCTACGGCCTGAGCTACACCACCTTCTCCATCTCCCCCATAGAGCTGGACAAGCCCGCAATGACCAAAACCGAAACCATCCAGGCATCCGTAACCATTAAAAACGAAGGTCCCCTTTCCGGAACCGAGGTCATCCAGCTCTACATCCACGACAGAGCCGCCACCGTCGTCCGCCCTGTCAAAGAGCTGAAACACTTCCGCAAGATCCACCTCCACCCCGGTGAATCCCAAAAAGTAACCTTCCACATCACCGACCAGGACCTCCGCTTCCTCACCCAACACTCCCTCCCGGAAAGCGAACCCGGCACCTTCGACCTCTACATAGGCACCGACAGCACCACCACCAACCAAACCCAATTCACCCTCTTACCATAACAAAAAACTAAATACAAATACAAACCCTCTCCCGCTTATCCCTATAACAAGCAGGAGAGGGATTTTTTCTTTTCCTTTCCACAACCCTGCGGCCATCCAATACCCAGGGGAATCCGGTGCGTCGTCGGCGAGGGAGGGCTGTATCCCGGGGGCGATGTCTTAGTGGAGCGTTCGGAAGATCCACCTGCCCCAGACACTTAATGAGGAGGCCATTGCCGACGAATTTAGTGACTGGGAGCAGGTTAGCTTCCGGACAGCGGAACGCTTCGCCCCCGGGATACAGCCCTCCCTCGCCGACGCCGCACCGGATTCCCCGTCCCTCTTGCACCACCCCCCTTTTCGTGATAGTATAAAAAAGAAAAACCCCCACGGAGGCCCCTCATGAGTTCCTACGAAAACTTCGCCCGCGTATACGACCTCTTCATGGACAACATCCCCTATGAAGAATGGTGCGCATATCTCACCGGGCTTTTGAAAGAATATAACATAGAAGACGGCCTGATCCTGGAATTAGGCTGCGGCACCGGCAATGCCACCAGGATCCTGTCATCTTCCGGCTACGACATGATAGCCATTGACAACTCCCCGGATATGCTGGAGATCGCCATGGAGAAAAAAGCGGAGGACGGCCAGGACATCCTCTACCTTCTGCAGGACATGCGCGAATTCGAGCTCTACGGCACTGTGCGGGCAGTAGTCTCCATCTGCGACAGCATGAACTACATCACAGAAAAGGAAGACCTCCTGGAGGTATTCCGTCTGGTCAACAACTACCTGGACCCTAAGGGCATTTTCATATTTGACCTGAACACTTTCTACAAATACAGAGAGATACTGGGCGAACAGACCATAGCGGAGGACCGGGAGGACGCCAGTTTTATCTGGGACAACTATTTTGACGAGGAGGAGAACATCAACGAATACGACCTCTCTCTCTTCATTCCGGAAGAACACGGCGGGGAGATCCTCTACCGCAAATACGAGGAAGTCCACTACCAGAAAGCCTACACCCTGGAGGAGATCAGACAGCTCATAGAGGCATCCGGCATGAAATTCCTCGCCGCTTACGACGCATTCACCCATGACCCGGTAAAGGAAGACAGTGAGCGCGTCTACATCCTTGCACAGGAAAACGGAAAATAAAAGCGATTACTACAGGCAGTACCGGCAAAGATTCGCCTGAGTTATTATAATAAAAGGAGAAAAAACATGGCAGACTATATAGTAAGAGCAACCGCAGCAAACAGCCAGATCCGCGCTTTTGCTGCAACCACAAGAGATTTGACAGAGCACGCCCGAGCAGCGCACAATACAAGCCCGGTGGCAACAGCAGCCCTGGGACGCCTCCTCACCGCAGGAAGCATGATGGGCGTCATGATGAAGGGCGAAAAAGATTTACTGACCCTGCAGGTCAAGGCAGGAGGTCCTCTGGAGGGCATCACCGTGACCGCAGATTCCAAAGGCAATGTGAAAGGCTATGTGGGCAATCCAAATGTCATCCTCCATGCAAATGACAAGGGAAAGCTGGACGTGGCAGGAGCCGTAGGTGTGGGCTTCATGAATGTGATCAAAGATATGGGTCTGAGGGAGCCGTATGTAGGCCAGACCGTGCTGCAGACCAGTGAGATCGCCGAGGATCTGACCTATTATTTCGCTACCAGCGAACAGGTTCCCTCATCCGTAGGCCTTGGTGTCCTCATGGAAAAGGATAACACGGTAAAACAGGCCGGCGGCTTTATCATCCAGCTTATGCCCTTTACAGAGGAATCGGTCATCAGTCAGCTGGAAGAAAATCTGAAGGATGTAACCTCCGTCACAACCATGCTGGAGGAAGGCCATACACCGGAATCCCTGCTGAATACCCTGCTGAAAGGCTTTGATATAGAGATTAATGAGACGATTCCCACACAATTTTACTGCAACTGCGATAAAGACCGGGTGGAAAAAGCATTGATCAGCGTAGGCAGAAAAGAGCTGCAGGAAATGATCGATGAGGGGAAAGAGATAGAGATGAACTGTCACTTCTGCAACAGAAATTACACATTCTCTGTGGAAGAGCTGAAAAATATATTAAAACGCTGCAAAAGAGGGTAAAGAAAGGTCAGGTACAATATGAGAGATGGTTTTATCAAAGTGGCGGCCGCAACACCGGATATACTGGTAGCAGACTGTGCACACAACAGACAGGAAATTGTGGAGAAGGCCAGGGAAATGGCCGGGAACGGGGCAAAGATCCTGGTGTTCCCGGAGCTTTGTCTGACAGGATATACCTGCCAGGACCTGTTTTGGCAGGGAGCTCTTTTACACAGGGCAGAGGAGGAGCTGAAGACAATCCAGAGAGAGCTTCAGGATGTGGACGGTCTGATCTTCATCGGACTTCCCCTGAGGCATAAAGGCAAGCTCTACAATGCGGCGGCAGTGCTGAACCAGGGCAGGATACTGGGATTTGTCCCCAAGCACCATCTGCCCAATTACGGTGAATTTTACGAGGCCAGATACTTTGTTCCTGGCCAGGCATTTGACGGATATGTGGACTGGCAGGGGGAGAAAGTTCCCTTTGGACAGAATCTGCTGTTCCACTGTGCGGAAGTACCGGGACTCTGTGTGGCAGCAGAAATCTGCGAAGACTTGTGGGCACCGAATCCGCCCAGTATTTTCCATGCCATGGCAGGAGCCACTTTGATCGTCAATCTCTCAGCCAGCGACGAGACCACAGGAAAGGATGCCTACCGAAGAGAACTGGTAGGTGGACAGTCCGCCCGCCTCATCTGCGGATATGTATATACAACCGCAGGCAACGGGGAGTCCACCCAGGATCTGGTATTCGGAGGACAGAATCTGATCGCGGAGAACGGAACCATTCTGCGGGAGGCAAAACGCTTTGCCAATGAGACCATTTACGGTGAAATTGATGTGGAGCGCCTGGAAAGCGAGAGAAGAAGGATCTCTACCTGGCAGCCGGAATCCAAGGAGGAATATACACAGATTTCCTTCCATGTGAAACAGGAGCAGACAGCCCTGTCCCGTTTCTTTGACCCCAGCCCCTTTGTGCCGGATGATAAAAAAGACAGAGAGAGAAGATGTGATGAGATCCTCACCATGCAGGCCATGGGTCTTAAAAAACGTCTGGACCATACAGGATGCAAAGCTGCAGTTCTGGGCATTTCCGGCGGTCTGGATTCCACCCTTGCCCTTCTGGTGACTGCAAGAGCCTTTGATCTGTGCGGTCTTGCCAGAAGCCAGATCACAGCGGTGACCATGCCCTGCTTCGGCACCACGGACAGGACATATACCAATGCCTGTGAACTCACAAGAAGGCTGGGAGCCACGCTTCGTGAGGTTGACATAAAAAAGGCAGTGCTGCAGCATTTTGAGGACATCGGTCATGACTATCAGGACCACAGTGTGACCTTTGAAAACGCACAGGCCAGGGAGAGGACCCAGGTTATTATGGACATTGCCAACAGCTGCGGCGGCCTTGTGATCGGAACAGGGGATTTGTCGGAGCTGGCTCTCGGATGGGCAACTTACAACGGGGACCATATGTCCATGTACGGGGTAAACGGCTCTGTGCCGAAGACTCTCGTCCGCCATCTGGTGCGCTATTACGCGGATACCTGCGGGGAACCGGAACTGGCAGCCATTCTGGAGGATGTGCTGGATACACCGGTGAGCCCTGAGCTGCTTCCGCCCACGGACGGTGTTATTTCCCAGAAGACAGAGGATTTGGTGGGCCCCTACGAGCTGCACGATTTCTTCCTGTATTATATGATGCGTTTCCAGTTCGGTCCCGCTAAGATCTACCGCATAGCCAGAATCGCCTTCGCGGGCATGTATCATGACGAAGTGATACTGAAATGGCTGAAGAAATTTTACTGGAGATTTTTCTCCCAGCAGTTTAAGCGTTCCTGCCTGCCGGACGGTCCAAAAGTGGGCAGCGTGGCAGTGTCACCCAGAGGAGATCTGCGGATGCCCAGTGACGCATCTGTGAGGATCTGGATGGATGAGTTGGAGACTCTGGGATAAGCGGATAAGGCCAGAGGATAGAAAGGGGGCGCAGGATTTGCGGACGAATAAAATGCGTGCTGTAGTGTATCAGGGGAAAGGCGCGGTATCTCTGGAGGAGCGTGATATCCCTGTGATCCGGGACCCGGGGGATGCTATTGTGAAAGTGACACTTACCACCATATGCTCCAGCGATATTCATATAAAACACGGTGCAGTGCCGAAAGCCGTACCGGGAACCATCCTGGGGCACGAGTTTGTCGGACAGGTGGTGGAAACAGGAAGCGCGGTGAAGAAGGTGAAGCCCGGAGACAGAGTGGCTGTCAATGTGGAGACTTTCTGCGGGGAGTGCTTTTTCTGCAGGCGCGGGTTTGTGAACAACTGTGAGCATGAAAACGGAGGCTGGGCTCTCGGATGCCGCATAGACGGAGGACAGGCGGAATACTGCCGCATTCCCTGTGCGGACAATGGACTGACTAAGATACCGGACCATGTGACCGATGAGGAGGCTCTTTTTACCGGGGATATACTCTCCACCGGCTACTGGGCTGCCAGACTGGGTGAGGTAAAGCCGGCAGATACAGTTGTGGTTATAGGAGCCGGCCCCACCGGACTCTGTACCATGATGTGTGCCCGGCTGTACAGTCCTGCCAAGATCGTCGCCATAGACGTAGATGAAAGCAGACTGGAACTGGCGAAAAGACAGGGGCTTGCCGATGTGACGGTATGTCCCGCGGAAGAGCTCTGCCGCTATGGGGCAGAGGATTATGCCGATGTTGCGGGGAAGGTACAGGAGACTGTTGTGCAGCGTGTCCTTGCAGAGAGCCACGGAAGAGGCGCAGATGTGGTATTTGAGGCCGCAGGCGGAACGGATACCTTTGAGCTGGCCTGGAAGACAGCCAGGCCCAACGCGGTTGTGGTGATCGCTGCCATGTATGAAAGAGATCAGACTCTGCCCCTGCCGCAGATGTACGGCAGGAATCTGACTTTTAAAACAGGCGGAGTGGACGGCTGCTATTGTGAGGAGATCATGGAGCTTCTGGCGGCAAAGAAGCTGGATACAGGATGCCTGATCACCCACAGGACCCGTCTGGAAGATATTATGAAGGCATATGAGATATTTGAACAAAAAAAGGACGGCGTGATAAAATACGCGGTAAAACCATAAGAATGCGGACAAAATAAGACCGCAGAAGGAGAACGATATGGAAAAATTAAGAGTGGGTGTATTGAGCACAGGAAATATTGCAGCCACTATGGCGGAGACACTCCGCTGTATGGAGGATGTGGAGCTGTATGCAGTGGCATCCAGATGTCAGGAGAAGGCAGACGCGTTTGCAGAAAAATACGGATTTGAAAAGGCATTCAGTACATATGAAGAGATGGCAGCAGATGAGAAGGTAGACCTGGTCTATGTGGCAACCCCAATCTCAGAACACTGTTCCCATGTGAAAATGCTGCTTGAAAACGGCAGGAACGTCCTGTGCGAGAAGGCATTTGCCGTAAATGCCCGGGAGGCCGAAGAGATGACTGCGCTCTCAAAAGAAAAGGGACTGCTTCTGGCAGAGGCCATGTGGGTCAGATATATGCCCATGGCAAGGACACTGCAGGAGGTACTTGCCTCCGGTGCCATCGGCACACCGTATACCCTGACCGCTAACCTGGGATATCTGCTGGAGTCAGTACCCAGGATGATGAAGCCTGAACTGGCAGGCGGCGCCCTTTTGGATGTAGGTGTCTACACTCTGACATTTGCATCTATTGCGTTCGGGGATGACATCTCCTCCATTGACACTTCCGTCATTATGACAGACACGGGAGTGGACGCACAGAGCAGCATAACCATTAGCTATCCGGATGGGAAGATGTCGGTGCTGAACAGTTCCCTCCGCGCCCTTTCCGACAGACAGGGAATCATTTACGGGACAAAGGGCTTTCTGGTTGTGGAAAACATCAATAATTTCGAATCCATCACAGTCTATAATGAAAAACGGGAAGTGACAGCCAGATATGACCAGCCAAAACAGATCAGCGGCTATGAATACGAGGTAAGGGCCTGCAAAAAGGCCATAGAAGAGGGGATGTGCGAATGCCCGGATATGCCCCACAGCGAAACGATCCGCATTATGGAGCAGATGGATGCTGTCCGTGAGAAATGGGGCTTTCGTTATCCAATGGAAAAATAAGAAAATACCGGTTGACTTTTCCTTACTGCAAATGTAGTATATAGATAGATACTACATTTGTAGAAAAAGGGAGGAGTACAAGAATGATTAAAAAAAGAGGGATTGTCCTTGCTGCATCCATGGCTGTGCTTCTGTTTGCAGTCACCGGTCTTATGGGATGTTCTTCAAAAGAGAACGACAAGTCTGACAAGAAAACAGAGACCCGGGAGGAAACCGGAAAAGAAGAAAAAACAGATGCAAAAGGGGATACCGCGGAGAAGGCAGCCATAGAGACCGGGAAGCTGGAGAAAATGCTGCCGATCTTTGACTCCGTGATACGCTTTCAGGCACAAAGCCGGGAGCCGCTTGAATACAGCGCTTCTGACAGTAAATATGTATGGGGAGTCCTGAACCGCATTATCACAGATTACGCCAGAGTCGGCGATAACGGAGTGGATTACACAGAGGATTCCTCCATGAAACGTGTCCCGTCCGGAGTGGTAAAAGAATATGCCCAGGGACTGTTTGCAGGTATTGAAACACTGCCTGAACTTACGGCGGACTTAGAGCAGGAGATGGGTATAGAATCCGTGGAAAATGAATATCTCTTTGCGCTTGGTGACCAGGTAGAAATGACTGTCTCCATACAGGACTATAAAGAAGGCACAGACGGGGGCTGGATCGTAAATGTGAGTTCACATTATCCATATCCGGCATCCTCCGATACACCGTCAGCCGTGAGTTCCTTTCGCATTGTGGAGAACCCTTACGGCGGACTGTTTCCCTATGCGGTGAAGGAGGTCATATCTGCAGCGGTGCCCGAAAATGCTGTTTCTGGTGAGGAGCAGGGAGAAGTTTCCGGGGAACAGGAGAATCCTTCCGATACACCGGAAACACCGGACTCTGAGAATCAGGAATCCAACAGCGGAGAACAGGAACAGCCGGAACAAAACGGGCAGGATTCAGACCCTGCGGATACCGATTCTGACGATGATATGTCCATTGATGAGTATGTGGAAAAATACGGGGAAGAGAAAGCTCTGGAAAAGTACGGGGAAGTTCCGTTTAATAAGTATTATTTAAGACCAAAGGAAGCCAGAGAGAAGATGGAAGAAGAGGAAAGGGAAAAAGGGACAGAGGAGGATTCAGGATCTGCAGAACAGAATACAGATGAAACACAGTGAGTGCCGGAACTGAGATTTAAAGCAGGCAGCGGGGAACGTATATGGGTACGTTCCCCTTTTTGCTGTATAAAAAAATCCGGGATTTTCATTATGTTATTTTGACTGAATTTATCAAATGTGTTTTGTGCATAAAAACGAAGAAAAAGAAATAAACAAGTGAAATATGCAATGATACATTCGATATATATTGTGCGTTGTATCAATTATGCGCAAAAGGTATTGCGGCTAAAATACGCATATGCTATGATGTCAAAATAAATATGGAGAACCAGGAGGAACAGACATGATACGGAAATATACATACGGAAATCCTTTTTGTACGGACGCGGTTGTAAAGGATATGGCGGCAGAGACCCAGACTCTGCCATATCTGCAAAAGGCAGAGCAGGACGGCAGGCTTATATTTTCCTGCAGCCTTGGGGAAAAGGACCTGGTGTACGGACTGGGGGAAAATGTAAGAGGGATCAACAAGCGGGGATGGCTTTACCGAAGCTGCTGTGCAGATGAGCCAAACCATCTGGAGGACAGGCATTCTCTGTACGCATCCCACAACTTTTTAGTGATTGCCGGTGAGACGACCTTTGGCGTCTTTTTTGATTATCCGGGCATTATCAGCTTTGACGTGGGCTATACCCACATGGATGAGCTGGTGATCACACTGGAGGAACCGGATGCGGATGTCTATATTCTGGAGGGCAGCGATATCCGGCAGATCGTAAAGGAGTTCAGGGGTCTGATCGGCAGAAGTTATATTCCGCCCAGATGGGCATTCGGATACCAGCAGAGCCGCTGGGGTTATAAATGTGAGGCGGACATCAGGGAGGTGGCAGAGGGCCACAGGAAGAATCATCTGCCTCTTGACAGCATTTACCTTGATATTGATTACATGGAGCGGTATAAGGACTTCACCATTGACGAGGAGCGTTTTCCGGATTTTGAAGGTCTGGTGAGGGATATGAAGGCGCAGAATATCCGTCTGGTGCCTATCATTGATGCCGGTGTGAAAGTGGAAAAAGGCTATTCCGTCTATGAGGAAGGTTTGGAGAAGGGATATTTCTGCAAAGACGAAGACGGAAAAGAATTTATCGCCGGTGTGTGGCCGGGACAAGTGCATTTTCCTGATGTGCTGAACAAAGACGCCAGGGAGTGGTTTGGAAACCAATATAAGTTTTTGCTGGATAAGGGGATTGAAGGCTTCTGGAATGATATGAACGAGCCCAGCATCTTCTTTGCCCAGGACCGCATGGATGACACCATTGACGCCATTGCAGAGCTGAAAGGAAAGAACCTGGACCTGGATACCTTCCAGAAATTTACCGGTCTGGTGGACGGTCTGGCAAATAATACAGAGGATTTTAAAAAGTTCTATCACAAGACGGATGCAGGACAGATGCGCCACGACAAGGTTCATAACCTGTTCGGCTATAATATGACCAGAGCGGCAGGGGAAGCCTTTGAGCGTCTGTGCCCTGACAAGAGGATACTCATGTTCTCCCGCTCCTCTTACGTGGGAATGCACCGCTACGGCGGTATCTGGACAGGAGATAACAAGTCCTGGTGGCAGCACCTGCTTCTCAACCTGAAGATGATGCCGAGCCTTAACATGGTGGGGATTCTCTACACAGGCGCCGATATCGGAGGATTCGGTTCTGACACCACGGAAGACCTGGTAATGCGCTGGATCCAGCTTGCCATGTTCTCACCGCTTATGAGGAATCACACGGCACTGGGAACCAGAATGCAGGAGGTCTATCAGTTTGACCATATGGACCGGTTCCGGGATATTCTGGGACTGCGCTACGGCATGCTGCCCTATATTTACAGCGAATATATGAAGGCGGCCCTGCGCGGCGAGATGTATTTTACACCGCTGTCCTTTGTTTACACGGAAGATGAATTTGCACCCCAGGTGGAGGACCAGCTTCTTGTGGGAGACAGCCTTATGATAGCTCCTGTGTACAGTCAGAACGCGGAGGGAAGATATGTGTATCTGCCGGAGGAGATGGCGCTTCTGCGTTTCCGGAGCCTGACGGACTTTGACAAGGAAATCCTGCCGGCAGGCCATCATTATGTGAAAGCAGGTCTGTATGAGATGCTGGTATTTGTGCGCCCGGATAAGATTCTTCTGCTGTCTGAAGGCGGAGAATCCACGGAAGATGTGGATACGGATTCCGTAAAAGCCCTGGCATTCGTAAAAGAGAAGGCTGTTTACGAGTGGTATGAGGATGACGGAAAAGGGAAAGACTTTGAAAACCCGGCGAATTATGGTATGATTGAAATCGACAAGGCAGGAACCTGTGTGTATACAGGCTGCCGGAAGAAAGAGATTCAAGCTGAAATACTGTAAACAGATTGGGGATTTAAGAATGATTACAATAAAAGAGATAGCCAATATGCTGAATGTGAGCACCACCACGGTGTCAAATGTTATCCACGGCAAGACAAAAGAGGTATCACCTGCCAATGTGGAGCGTATCCGGAAGGTTCTGGATGAGTATGACTATATGCCCAACATCAATGCCCGCAACCTGGCAAGCAACCGCTCTAAGATCATCGGTATGGTGGTAAAGGTCAATGGAAAGGAAAATCCGTTTAAAGACCAGTTTTTTGGGGAGCTGCTGGGTGCAGTGGAGGACCGTGTGAGAAGCAGAGGCTATAATCTGATGGTCTACGCACTGAATGATGTCCGGCAGGTCCAGAAATTTATCCTGTCATGGAATATGGATGGACTGGTGACCTGCGGTTTTGTGGAAGGGGAAATCTCATACCTGCAGGAACGTTACAAAAAGCCGATTGTGATCATTGACGATTATGATACAAATGATCTGGAGCGCTGCATCAATATCCGGCTGGAGGATAAGAAAGCCGCCTATGAGATGACAAAATATGTCATCGGATGCGGTCATAAAAAAATCGCGTTTCTTGCCGATAATAATGTGAACCTGGATCATCAGCGGTTCCTGGGATACTGCCAGGCCATGGATGAGGCCGGACTTTTTGGCAGCGAGGAAAATTTTCTGAAAATATGTCCCGGAAACAGGGGAGAGAAGAACAATCTGGATGAGCTGTATGAGAAATCCTTTGCCTATACGGCGATCATATGTTCTTCGGATTATTATGCCGCAATGCTCCTCAATACTTTTCAAGACAGAGGGAGAAAGATTCCGGATGACATATCCATCACCGGCTTTGATGACGTGGAGTACGCCTCCCTGGTAAGGCCGGCACTCACCACTGTGCGCCAGGATATCCAGGAAAAAGGACTGGTGGCGGTTGATATGCTTGTAAAAATGTTGGAGGAAAACCCCAAGGACATGGAGACACTGGTTGTCCTTCCCACACAGATGGTCATTCGTGATTCTGTAAAAAGGATCAACGGGTAAGAAAGTAAAATAATAGTAACTGTTCTGTCAGGTCTGCGCATTTACTGCGCTGACCGTGCAAAAGAGTAGTGGCGGCAGGTATTCGCCCCATCGCGAAGCGATTTTTAATGGGCGAATACCCGTAACGATTCAGCTGGCTGAATCGTTACAAATAATATACCGTATGGCTGCAGAGATACTGCCGCCATACGGTATTTTTTTTGTTTTTTTATGGATTGTGTACAATGTGAATGACATAAGAAAAGGGCAGCAGCAGAGAATGTAGAATATAAGCTTATGCGCAAAAGTATTAAAGTGTCGAATGAACAGAAAAAGGTTTTGCGAAAAACCTTTTGTAAAAATTATACAAAAATATAGGCTGAATACCAGGAAAATGGGAAGTGTTTCTGTGAAAAATAGAGAAATGAATATAAGAGGTTATAAAAAACATTGATTTTACGCGGAAGTGGTGGTAAGATACAAAGCATCAAAACCTTATGCGCAAAAGGTATAAAAAGATAATCCTCAGAAAGGTTGGTAAGAGAGATGAAAAAGAAGGTTTTAGCGGCACTGCTTGCCGGAGCAATGACAGTTACACTGGGAGCATGCGGAGGAAATACAGGCAGTGGAAATGACACCAGCAAGGCAGACGACAACACACAGGGGACAACGGACACAGCGGATGTGAGCAAGGATGCCATTCGCTTTATGAACACAAAGATCGAGATTGACGGAGCTTTGAAAGAGTTTGCAAAGCAGTACCAGGAAGAGACAGGACAGGAAGTTGTGATCGAATCCCTGGGCGGCGGTGTGGATGTAAACGGACAGCTCAAAAATTATTATGCAGCAGGCAACATGCCGGACATCTTTGCATTTGCTGCAGACTCTTACAAATCTTCTTTTAAAGACTGGCTGGAACCACTGGACGGTGAGTCCTGGATCGACGATACGGATTATGCGTTTAAGGGAGAGGACGGAAAAGTATACGGAATGCCTTTCGCACTGGAAGGAATCGGTCTGGCATACAACAAAGATATTCTGGATAAAGCGGGGGTTGACCCGTCAGCGCTGACAAATATCAATGCTTACAAAGAGGCATTTGAGAAGATAGATTCCATGAAGGACGAGCTGGGAATTACATCTGTGTGTGCTGTAGCGGCAGAGTCAGGACAGATGTACTGGTCAACGGGCAACCATATGATGGCAGCTTACATTTCTCAGGGAAAAGACAGAACGGACAAAGATATTATTGATAAGCTGAACAAAGGGGAGATTGATAAAGACAGAATGGGACAGTTCGGTGACTGGCTTCAGTTATTGTTTGATTATTCAGATCAGAACGTATTGATCTCCGGTACATATGATGACCAGCTTGCACTGTGGGCTACAGGAAAAGCAGCATTCATCACCCAGGGTAATTGGATCGACCCGTCACTTCCCACCTATGAAGCAGAGTTTGCATGCGGACTGGCACCGGCGGCATTTATGGAAGAGGATACAGACGGCATCATAGTGGACGCACCGGCTGTATGGGGTATCTATAATGAGAGTGATAAGATTGACGCCTGCAAGGAATTTTTAAAGGCACTGGCAGAGAGCGAAGAGGGACAGAAAGCCCTGGTTGAGGACTGCGGAATGGTTTCTCCGTATAAATCCTGCACACTGGAGCCGAGCACACCGCTGGCAAAAAGCATGCTTCCTTACATCAAAGACGGAAAAACCTATGCATGGGATTGGCTGACACAGCCGGAAGGTATTGCACAGAATGCCACAGGAGCTGTATTTGAGCTGTACGCAAAAGGACAGCTGGATAAACAGGGATTTGTAGACACCATGGAATCAGTAATCAAAGATTATGTAGCATCTAACGGAAGCAATTAACCAGTTTACCGGCGGTTTTCCCCGAGGGGAGGACAGCCGGTAAATTTTCAAAAGGGGAAAAGGCATGAATGTTCAATTGAAAAAAACGATATCAATCGCTGCCATGGCTGCGGGCATTATAGGTATGGCAGCAGCACTCTATATGGATTTTTCGGGCAGCGCCTCCACGATCAGGGGACCGCTTCTTATTGCAGGGGCTTTGCTTGTGATAGCCGGCGTCTACCTGCTTCCGACCAGAAAGCACCGCTCCATTATCAATGTGCTGTTCCTGTTTCCGCTGATCTTTGCGTTTGCGGTGACAGTATTGATTCCGTTTGCCTGCGGTATCTTTTACTCCATGACAGACTGGAATGGAATCAAATTTGAGAAGTTTGTGGGACTTGGCAACTACATCAGTATGTTTAAATCAAATGATTATATTTATTCATTTGTGGTAACCTTTATCTTCACGGTGATCAATATGCTGGCTGTGAACCTGGTGGCTTTCGGACTGGCTCTTCTTTGTACATCAAAAGTTAAGGGAAGAAACTTCTACCGTGCGGCTTACTTTATCCCGAACCTGATTGGTGGTATTGTACTTGGTTATGTATGGCAGTTTATTTTCAACAAGGTAATGACAACTGTGATCGAAGGCAGCACGTCCATGCTGACAGATCCCAATCTGGCGATCGCCGCTATTTTGATCGTAAGTACCTGGCAGTACGCGGGGTATATTATGATGATCTATGTGACAGGTCTGCAGAGTGTGCCAAAGGATATTCTGGAGGCATCCAATGTGGATGGGGCTAACCAGATCACAACCCTGCTGAAGATCAAGGTTCCCATGATCGCAAATACATTTACTGTATGTATTTTCCTGACACTGGTCAACTCATTCAAACAGTTTGACCTGAACCTGGCTATCACCAATGGTGCGCCCAGCCGTATTCTGGCGGGTAAACCGGTGCAGGCAACCGAGTTTTTGGCATTGAATATTTATAACACGGCTATCAGTAAAAACCAGTATGCATTGGGACAGACAAAGGCAGTGGTATTCTTTATCATCCTGGCGATCGTGTCTTTGACACAGGTATCCATCAGTAAGAAGAAGGAGGTTGAAATGTAATGAAGGCACAGAAAATAAGAACCGGAATCGCAGAAATTATTGGTGTGATTCTTACAATTATCATCCTGGCTCCTTTCCTGCTGGTGGTTGTGAACTCCGCAAAGAGCAGCGCGGATATTATCACAAGCCCTATTTCCCTGCCGGAGCATTGGGGACAGATTTTTACAAATCTGAGCAATGTAATACATAACCAGAACTTTAACTACTGGAATTCTTTCTTCAGCTCTCTGCTGATCACAGCGGTTTCCCTTTTGCTGCTGACCGTATTTTCCAGTATGGCTGCATGGGTTCTGGTGAGAAACAAAACAAAATGGTCCAGTTTCATTTTTATGCTGTTTGTGTCAGCTATGGTTATTCCTTTCCAGGTCGTTATGCTACCGCTGCTTTCCACATTCCGGGAAACCTCCAACTTCTTCGGGATTCAGATGCTGCAGAGTTATAAGGGGATTATCTTTGCTTATCTGGGATTCGGCGGGTCTATGTCCGTGTTTATTCTGCATGGGTTTGTGAAAGGGATTCCTTATGAGCTGGAGGAGGCTGCCTGGATCGATGGGTGCAGTCCGGAAGGGACGTTCTTCCGTATTATTTTCCCGCTTTTGAAACCTGTACAGGTGACGGTTCTGATACTGAACGGTATCTGGATCTGGAATGATTACCTGCTTCCCTCTCTGATGCTGGGGCTGAATGGGAAGATCAAGACACTGCCTGTGGCGGTCAGCAGTTTTGTGGGGTCTTATGTGAAGCAGTGGGATTTGATCTTATCGGCAGCGCTGCTGGCTATGATTCCTATTATTATTTTGTTCCTGTTTGCGCAGAAGCAGATTATACAGGGAATGGTGGATGGAGCGATTAAGTAAGAAGTGAAAAAGGTTTTGAAGTTGGGCACCGGATATGGGGAGAATGTATCCGGTGCTTTTTTGGTACATGGACATGGAAAGCAAAGGGTCCGGATGCCTTTGCCTCCCGGCCCCGGGCCCTTTGCTTTCCCCTGGTAGTGGAGGGCGGCAGGTGACCGATTGGAAACGAGGGTCATATGATAGAAAAAAAGGGATTTTTATGAATATGATCAGGAGAGTATCTTCATATATATTGTTTTTTGGTGTTTTCATGCTGTTGGGGTGTACATCGGTTTTCGCGCTGCCGCCTGAAGATGGGAATCAGCGGCAGGGGATTGACGTGAGTATGTGGCAGGGGGATATTGATTTTGAGGAGGTGGCAGGTACCGGAGTGGATACGGTCTATATCCGGTCCAGTCTGGGAAGTGATTATACTGACCCATATTTTGAACATAATTATGAGAGAGCCAGGGCAGCAGGGCTGAATGTGGGATTTTATCATTATGTGACCGCCAGGACAGTTTCCCAGGCGGTGTATGAAGCACATTTTTATGTGAACGTGATTCAGGGAAAGGAGTTTCAGTGCCGGCTGGCTATGGATTTTGAGGATTTGACCCGTCTGAGTGCCGGGGAGGCGAATGAGATTGGGCTGGCGTTTATCAGGACCGTGGAAAACCTGAGCGGTAAAGGGACAGTGGTGTATAGTGATGCCTACAATGCCGGGAACGTGTTTGGGGGAGAGCTGACAGAATACCCCCTTTGGATCGCGGAATATGATGTGTCAGAGCCTTCGTCACAGGTGAACTGGGACTCATGGGCAGGATGGCAGTATTCGGATACGGGGAATGTGGCCGGGATTTCCGGGTATGTGGATTTGGACCGTTATACAGATGCTATGTTTTTAGAGGAAGCGGGAAGCGTGCCGGGGCCTGTGCCTATGCCCGAACCTTCTTCGTCTACGGTGGAGTATACGGTTAAGAGCGGGGATACGCTGTGGGGGATTGCCCGGATGTACAGAACCAGTGTATCTGCTATTGTTTCTGAAAATGGGATAGCAAATCCCAACCTGATTTACCCCGGGGAAGTGCTGAGGATCACACTTGCGGATCAGGTATCGTCTTCTCAGGTGGATAACACGTATATGGTGCGAAGAGGAGATACCCTCTGGGGGATAGCGCGGATGTACAGGATTTCTGTGGCAAGGCTTGCGGCTATAAATCATATCTCTGATCCGAACCTGATCTATCCCGGGGAGGTTCTGCAGATTTCAGCCTCCGGAAGTACGGGGGATGTGGGAAGGACCTATATTGTGCGTTACGGGGATACGCTGTCAGGGATCGCGGACAGGTTTGGGACTACGGTTTCACAGCTTGCGGCAGTTAACGGGATAGCGGACCCGAATCTGATCTACGCCGGGGAAGTTCTTACAGTCAGCTGAGCAGGCAGGAAGAGACGATATGAAATGCAGGCAAAAGAACAGATAGAAGAACAGACAGAAAAAACGGGGATGTTCCGGAGCATCCCCGTTTTTGTATGAGCCGGCCATGATAAGAGCCGCAGCGTTCAGTCAGCTTTTGCTTTGTCAAGTGCCTCATTGATGGCGTCCAGCAGAAGCATTGAGGTGTATTTGTTTTCGTCTGTATAGGTGATGTTTTCCGTGGTCTGCGATGCGTATATCTGGCTGGAGAGCGCATCCAGTGCGGGCTCCATCAGCGGATACATGGCAGTGGTGGTCTCGCTTAAATTTACCAGAGATATGGCATTTATGTGGTTTTCGTCCACGGTAACCTCAACGTCAAATGTGTTGCCATTTAGTGTGATGGGGCTTTTATACACGCCAGCGTGGTAGACAGCGGCTGAAGTGGCGGCTGAGTCGGCTTTCCGGTCTTTTCCGAACATCATAAAGAGAAGAACCGCCAGAAGAATGGCAAGTACCACGAAAATAATGGTATAAATGACTTCTTTCATATGTAATACGACAATCTTGGTCTTTGAGCTCATGGCTGCACCTCCTGCATTCCTTTTTATAACTTATTATGAAAGTGGGGAAAATATGCAAGGATTCTTTTGGGGAGGACAAATTACCTGCGAATGAACTCGTCATGTTTTTGTTCGAGAAGTCGGAAATCGACTGTGCTTTTCAGGTAGCCGATGGAAGAATTGTTTTCGGATTTTTGCTTATATAGAAGTTTGGCATTCTGTTTTATTTTCTTTTGATTCTTACGGATAAAGATTAATTCTTTATGTATCAATGCTTTATAACGACGGTCTGACTCATTGTCGATATCGTACAAAGTAAGTTCAGATGCTGGAACTGGTATCATGTTGCTCAGTTTTAAGGTTCCTTTCAACTCCGGCTCTCCGTTTGAGGAAACCGCAGTAATTCTTATGATTGGGATAATACTTTTTCGTATTCGCCGCTCACCGTTTATTATTTGGTAATCTGTGTTTTTTGGAGAGGAAAGAGGAATATAGTAATAATAATTATTAATAATATATACAATACCCAGATATTTTCTGGTATGTTTTCGGTCATTTTCCTTTGCTGAGAATACATTTCTATCAGCGGCTCTTAGAAAAGCGATGTATTCTTCTGAAATTTCATATAATCGTAGAGTATCCATATCTGTCTCCTTTGATGAAAAGAGGCAGTCCTAAGACTGCCCCTTAATATTAAAGTTTCCCACTGTCCGGCAGGGAATCTCCTGATGTTAAAGTTTTCCACTATCTGGCAGGAACTCTCCTGATGTTAAAGTTTTCCACTTCTGGTAGGAACTCACCTGATGATGATTGCTCATCTATATCATTATTATACGTTTCGACTAAAAATATGTCAAGAAAATTAGAGCTCAGAATATTCCCCAACAGAAAAACAAGGTTGGTTCCGCCCCCGTTTTGTGATACACTGGTTGCAGACAATTTTTGTCGCTAAGGAGGCAGGAGAAATATGAAGTACCGATTGCTTGTGCTGGACATTGACGGCACAGTTACCAATACAGAGAAAAAAGTGACGCCGAGGACAAAAGCAGCCATAAAGAAACTGCAGGAGCAGGGCACCCTGGTGGCCATTGCTTCCGGGCGGCCCACAAGGGGGATCGCGCCGGTGGCAGATGAACTGGAGTTTGATAAATACGGCAGTTATGTGCTGGCCTTTAACGGTGCCAGGATCGTGAACTGGAAGACAAAGGAGTGCATTTATTCCAAGACCCTTCCTCTGGGAATGCCCAGAAAGCTCTACCGCAGCGCAGTGCGCCATGAGGTAGGGATCATCACATATGAAGAGGAGCAGATCATTGCCGGGACAACGCCGGATATCTATATGGAGACAGAGTCAAGGATCACAGGACTGCCCATCTGTTACAGACAGGATTTTCCTAATTATGTAAACTTCCCGGTGAATAAATGTCTTCTCACAGGAGAGCCGGATGAGTTGGAGAGAATTGAGCCGCTTCTGGCTGAGGAGTATCTCCATGAGGCCCAGATATTCCGTTCAGAGCCGTTTTTCCTGGAGGCAACGCCTAAAAATGTGGACAAGGCCTACTGTCTGGAAAAGCTGCTGAAGCTTCTGGGCATATCCAGGGAAGAGATGGTGTGCTGTGGGGACGGATATAACGACATATCCATGATACAGTTTGCAGGCCTTGGGGCAGCTATGGCAAATGCCCAGGAAAAGGTAAAAGATGTGGCTGACTATATCACAGTCCGCAGCAATGATGAGGACGGAGTCGAAGAAGTGATAGAGAAATTTTTCTTGAAAGAATAATAAGGAGGGAGTCCATGCCGCTGCATTTTATATTCGGCGCTTCAGGGGCCGGGAAATCGCACTATATTTATCAGAAGATCATACAGGAATCCATGGAGCATCCCGGACGGCAGTATCTGGTGCTGGTTCCGGAGCAGTTTACCATGCAGACGCAGAAAGAGCTTGTAATGATGCACCCCAAAAAGGGGATTCTGAACATAGATGTCCTGAGTTTTGAGCGCCTTGCCTACCGCGTTCTGGAGGAGACAGGGGAATCCTGCGCGCAGGTCCTGGAAGAGACGGGTAAAAGCCTGGTGCTTCGCAAGGTGTCCCAGGAGAAGAAAAAGGAACTGAAGATCCTGGGAGAGAAAATGAAAAAGCAGGGCTATATTTCCCAGATGAAATCCATGGTGTCAGAGCTGAAGCAGTATGAGGTCACAAAAGAGGATATGGACCTTATGCTGGACTATGCGAAAAATAAGCCGGAGCTGTATTATAAGCTGAAAGATATCTCTGTGCTGTACCAGGGATTTTTTGATTACCTGGAAGGGAATTTTATCACCCAGGAGGAAGTGCTGGAGGTGCTGGGAAGGGTGGCAGGGAAGTCCGGAAAGCTGGCCGGGAGTGTGATGGTCCTGGACGGCTATACGGGTTTTACCCCTATTCAGTTGCAGCTTTTGGAGCGGATTCTCCCTCTGTGTGAGACCATGTACGTGACCGTCACTATGGATGACCGTCTGGACCCCTATCGCCCGGGCAGCCCCCACCATCTCTTTCATCTGAGCAGGGAAACCGTGTCTAAGTTATGTAAACTTGCGGGGGCGGCGGGCAGTCAGATTGAGGAGACATGGGTAAAAGAAAACGGAAGATTTTCCGATAATAAGCCCATGGCATTTCTGGAACGGAATCTGTTCCGGTTCAGAAAGGAAGTCTATACAGAAGAACAGCAGGCAGTCCATATTCGGGAGAGCAGAAACCCGGCCCGGGAGATGGAGGAGACAGCTCTTATGATACGCCGCCTGATGCGGGAGGAAGGATACAGATGCCGGGATTTCGCAGTGATCACAGGAGATATGGAGACCTATGCGGACCATGCGGCAAGGGCCTTTGATAAGTTTGATATCCCCTGTTTCATAGACCGGAAAAAGTCTGTATTCATGAATCCTTTTGTGGAATTTCTCCGCTCGGCTGTGGATATGCTTCTGGAAAATTACAGTTATGAGAGTGTTTTTCGGCTGCTGCGCTGCGGACTGCTGGATCTGCCCTGCCGGGATATGGATTGGCTGGAAAATTATGTGCTTGGCATGGGAATCCGTGGGTTCCGCAAATGGCAGGAGGAGTGGGTGCTCCACTACCGCGGGGAAAAGCCGGAGGAGGTTCCTGAGATTGACAGGATACGGCAGCAGCTCATGGACACCCTGGCCCCGTTCACGGAACAGATGAAGACCAGAAAAGGGACTGTCCGGGAACGCGTCCTGGCCTTCTATGAATTTATCACTGCCTGTGGTATCCAGGAAAAACTGGACAGAAGCGGAAAAGCGTTCGCAAAAGAAAACGCCATGGACAGGGCAAAAGAATATGAGCAGATCTACCCCATGGTCATGGACCTTTTTGACAAGATGACAGAGGTTCTGGGGGAGGAGAAAGTAAGCCTCCGGGAGTTCAAGGAGCTTTTGGAGGCAGGCCTTTCCGAAGTGAAGATCGGTATTATTCCGCCCAGTTCCGACCAGGTGCTTGTGGGCGATATGGAGAGGACCAGGCTTAAGGATATCCGGGTGCTTTTCTTTGTGGGTGTAAATGACGGGAAAATTCCAAGAGAGGACGCTGCAGGCAAGATCCTGTCAGATTTGAATCGGGAGGATTTAAAGGCTTCCTCTGTTGCCCTGGCGCCCACCTACCGGGAGAATCTGTACACTCAGAGGTTCTATCTGTACCTGAATATGACAAAGCCATCCGATAAACTGTATCTCTCCTACAGCAGAGCCGACGACGGAGGGGAACCCATGACCCAGTCCTTTTTGATCGGTGCAGTCAGGAAGCTGTTTCCGGCGCTTGTTTTGGAGCGGCCGTCCGAGGATGCTGTCTGGGAAGTGGAAAATCCCAAAAGCGCGCTTGCGTATCTGGCATGGGGATTTAAGGAAATTCTGGAACGTGAGCCTTCTTTGCTCTGGAAGGAGCTTTTTTCCTGGTACCAGAAGCAGGATGCCTGGAAACAGACCATGGAGAATATGGTGGAAGGAGCTTTCCGCATCAATCCTGAGGATGAGATCGGAAGAAGTGTGGCAAGAGCGCTCTATGGCACCACCCTGGAGAACAGCGCCACCCGTCTGGAATTGTTTGCCCAGTGTGCCTGTGCCCATTTTATGGCGTACGGCCTGGAATTAAAAGAGCGGGCCAGATATGAATTCAGCCCCATGGATATGGGAAATGTACTGCACAGCGGCCTTGAGAGTTTTGCAAAAAAAATGCACCAGCGCGGTCTTTCATGGACTGCTCTTGATGAGGTTCAGATGGATGAGATGGCAGAAGACTGTGTGGAGGAGGTAGTTTCTTACTACGGAAATACCGTGCTGAAAAGCAGTGCCAGAAATGAATACATGGTCAGCCGGGTAAAAAGGATGATGAAGCGCACCATCTGGGCTTTGACAAAGCAGATGGAGCAGGGAGCGTTCACGCCCAGCCGTTTCGAGGTCTCTTTTGCCATGGCAGATTCTCTGGAGAGTATCAACATTGCCCTGTCAAAGGAGGAGAAAATGAAACTCCTGGGCAGGATTGACCGGGTGGATACCTGCGAGGAGGAGGACAAGGTTCTGGTGAAGGTCATTGACTATAAGTCAGGAAACACCTCCTTTGACCTGCTGGCTCTGTATCACGGCCTGCAGCTTCAGCTTGTGCTGTATATGAACGCAGCTATGGAGCTGGAGCAGAGGAACCATCCGGATAAGCAGGTGGTGCCTGCAGGTATTTTTTACTATAATATCAAAGATCCTGTGGTTGAGAAAGTGGAGGAGGAGGACCCGGAGGCGCTGAACCGCCGCATTTTGAAGGAGCTGCGCATGAACGGCCTGGCCTCCTCAGACAGGGGTGTGCTGGAAAAGCTGGATGAAAACCTGAGCGCAAACGGTACCTCATCCCTCTGTGTTCCGGTGACCATCAACAAGGACGGAAGCCTGTCACGGAATTCCAGTGCGGTCAGCCCGGAGCAGTTCCGTCTGATATCGAATTATGTAAACCAGAAGATGAAGGAGATCGGCCGCAGGATTTTAGCAGGGGAGGCTGAGACTCAGCCTTATGAGATGGGAAAACGAAATGCGTGTCAGTATTGTCCTTATAAAGGTGCCTGTGGGTTTGACGAGAAAACCGCGGGATACCACTACCGCAGACTGAATCCTCTGAAGCCGGAGGAGATATGGGGCAGAATGAAAGACGGGGAAAAGTCTGAGGACCCTGTGGATAAGGAGGTGTAAAAAATGGGAGTGATGTGGACAACAGAGCAGCAGAAGGTGATCGATTCCAGAGACTGCAACATACTGGTCAGTGCAGCGGCGGGAAGCGGCAAGACGGCTGTGCTCGTGGAGCGTATTATTTCCATGGTCACAGATCCGGTGCATCCGGTGGATATTGACAGGCTGCTGATTGTGACTTTTACCCGGGCGGCTGCGGGGGAGATGCGGGAACGTATCCGGCTGGCGATTGAAAAAAAGCTTGCGGAGGATGAGGACAATGAGCATCTGCAGAGGCAGAGCACACTGCTTCACCACGCGCAGATCACCACCATTGACAGCTTCTGTTCCTATGTGGTGAAAAATTATTTTCATCTCATTGATCTGGACCCTTCTTATCGTATGGCGGAGGAGGGGGAGCTTCGCCTGATGCAGGGTGATGTAGCTGCCCAGGTGCTTGATGATGCATACAGCAGGAAAGAGCCGGAATTTCTGCAGTTTGTGGAGTGTTTTTCCACCGGGAAGACGGATGAGGGGATTGAGGATATGATAAAGCGCCTCTATGCCTTTTCGGTCAGCTATCCGTATCCTGAGGAATGGCTTTTGTCCTGTAAGGAGGCTTACAGCATTTCTTCCGCGGAGGAACTGGAACAGGCCGGATGGATGCAGATGATCAAAGAGGATATCAGAAAAAGCCTGCAGGAGGCCATGAATCTGGCAGACGCGGCGCTGGAGACAGCCAGAGAAGAGGGCGGACCTTATTATTATGAAAATGCCCTGGAATCTGACAGGACGTTTGTGCAGAAACTGCTGCAGACGGATTCCTTTGAGGAATGGCAGAGACTTTTTTCCGGTCTTTCCTTTGCCAGGCTTGCGGCAAAAAAGGATTCCCAGGTCTCAGAGGAGGCAAAGGAGCTTACAAAGAATCTGCGGCAGCAGGTAAAAGACCTGTTAGGTGAACTGAAGGAACAGTATTTTGCCCTCTCTCTGGAGGACGCGGCGGAGTATGTGCGCATGGCGGGAGGTCCGGTTGGTGTGCTCATTGATCTGACGCTTGCGTTTGCCCGGGCGTTTGCAGAGAAGAAGAGGGAGAAAAATATACTGGACTTTTCCGATCTGGAACATTTTGCCCTGAAGATCCTGGTGGACCATTCCGGGGAGAAGGATAAGCGGACTCAGGCGGCAAAGGAACTGGCGGACAGATTTGCTGAGGTCATGATAGATGAATACCAGGACAGTAACTTTGTACAGGAAAAGCTTTTAAACGCTGTGTCTAAGATGGAGGAAGGAAACAACAATATTTTCATGGTAGGGGACGTGAAACAGAGTATCTATCGTTTCCGTCTTGCAAGGCCGGATCTGTTTATGGAAAAATTCAAAACTTATTCCACAGCCGGAGGGAAATGCCTGAGAATCGACCTGCACAAAAATTTCCGAAGCCGGAAGGAAGTGCTGGACGGGGTGAATTTCCTTTTTTATCAGATCATGGGGGAAGCGCTTGGAAAAGTGGAGTACGATGATGCAGCGGCGCTGTATCCGGGTGCATCTTTTCCACCGTATCCGGCGGGACAGGATGGGGAACCGGATGCGTCAGAGAACCGGCAGGATGGTGGATCGGATGCGGCAGAGAAGCGACAGAACTCGGCGGCGGATACGGAACTGATCCTGGTGGAGACAGATGAGGAAGAGTGGAAGGTCATGGAGTCCGGTGAAAATGTACAGGAGTTGGAGGCCAGAGCCGCTGCCGCAAGGATTCAGGAGCTGGTGGGTTCCTATCCTGTTCTTGACAAAACCACGGGACAGTACCGCCCGGCCAGGTTTGGAGACTGTGTGGTACTGCTCAGAACCCTTTCCGGCTGGTCGGAGACTTTTAAACGCGTTTTGAATGCCCAGGGGATTCCGGCCAGTGTGACGACAAAGACGGGATATTTTTCCGCCTCAGAAGTTATGACCGTTTTGAATTATCTGCGCATTCTGGACAATCCGCTGCAGGACATTCCGTTTACCGGGGCGCTTCACAACCTGCCGGGCGGATTTTCCATGGAGGAGCTGGCCCGTGTAAAATGCGTGGGCAGGGAGATGGAGAAATCCGGCATGTATCAGTCACTTCTGGCGGCAGAAAGCCTGTGTGAATCGGATAATGCCGGGGACAGGCAGACCGGGGAGAAGGCAGGCCGTTTCCTGGAGCTGTATGAGAGTGTCCGGAAGAAAGTTCCCTACACACCCATGCATGAACTGCTGTGGGAGATCTATGACAGGACAGGACTCTTTGACTATATACAGGCAGGAGCTTCCGGGGAACAGCAGAAGGCCAACCTGCTGATGCTTCTTCAGAAGGCCAGGGATTATGAGAGCACCAGCTACCGGGGCCTCTTTAACTTTGTCAGGTATATAGAGAATCTGCAGAAATACCAGGTGGATTTCGGGGAGGCGAACATTCTTTCCGAAAATGAAGATACAGTGAAGATTATGAGTATCCACAAGAGCAAGGGTCTGGAATTTCCGGTGGTCTTTGTCTCCGGCATGGGAAAACAGTTCAACCAGCAGGATGCCAGAGCATCCCTTGCCATGCACCCTGATCTGGGAGTGGGCGCCGACTGGGTGGATGCAGAGCTGCGCACCAAAACGCCGACTCTTCTGAAAAAAGCAGTACAGCGCCAGATACAGATTGAGAATCTGGGAGAGGAACTGCGTATTCTCTATGTGGCACTGACCCGCGCCAAGGAAAAACTGATCCTCACCGGAAGTACCTCCAGGCTGGAAAAGCGGCTGACTGCCTTAGAACCCCTGAAAAAACAGGAGGAGCGCAGGATATCCTACGGCAGGCTGGCAAAAGCCCGCTGTTATCTGGACTGGATTTTCCCTGCCCTTGCAAGGCACCGCTGTATGGATGAAGTGTACCTCTCCTATGAGAAACGCCCCTATGTTTTAAATCCGCTCCACGATGACGAGGCCGGTTTCCATATACAGGTGATCTCACCCACAAAGCTTACACTGGAGGAAGCGGAGACCAGAATGATACAGAAGATGAAAAAGCAGGAAATTCTGGAATTTGATACAGCCGCAGTCTGGGATGAAAAGGTCAGGGAACAGATTGAGGAGCGTTTTACCTATTCTTATCCTTATTCGGACCGGGACAAGATTCCTGCAAAGGTCACGGTATCCGAGGTGAAGCGGCTGCACATGGAAGACGAGGAGAGTACTTCCTGGTATGAAGAGGAGGAGGAGGAGATGATACCCTATATCCCGTCCTTTATTGAAAAACGCGAGGAAGGACTGACAGGAGCCGGAAGAGGTACCGCATACCACAGGGTATTCGAGTGCCTTGACTTTTCAAAAGCCGGGTCTGCAGAAGAGGCGGAGGAGCAGCTTTTGGCTCTGGAGTCTGAACACAGGATTGACAGTGAGATCCGCCGCACGGTTTCTCCCCGTGATGTGTATCAGTTTGCCGCTTCCTCCATTGGCAGACGCATGGCAGAAGCCCAGACCCGTGGATCGCTGTATCGGGAACAGCCCTTTGTCATGGAGATCGCAGCGGACAGGCTGAAGGAGGAATACCCGGAGGAGGAGCGTGTTCTGGTACAGGGAATCATTGATGCCTTCTTCTACGAGGGGGACAGCATTGTACTTGTGGATTACAAAACAGACAGGGTGCGCCGCAGAGACGGAAGTGATCTGATCGAGATGTACAGGGTCCAGCTTGATTACTATGCGGAGGCCTTGGAACGGGTGACGGGAAGGAAAGTGACGGAGAAGTATATTTACTCCGTGGAATTACAGAAGGGATTGGCTGTGCAGCAGGCTGCCCCGTAATTTCAGATTTACAAACCCCTTCCCCCATGTTATGATAGGAAGAAAGAATAAAACGTTGATGTGATAACGCGATGGAGCAAAGGGGCAGACGGTCGGTAGTCTGTCCCTTTCTGCGTTGTCGCATGTGAGGGAGGTAACGTATGGATTTTGCAGTAATACTGAAAGCAGTGAATGATTTTGTATGGGGCCCTTTTATGCTGGTACTGCTGGTGGGCACAGGAGTTTTTCTTACCATTCGGCTGAATTTCCTGCCATGGCGCAATCTGGGATTTGCGCTGAAGTCTATTTTTAAAGATCCCGATAAGGAAGGCATGGGCAGCAGGGAAGGTGATATCACACCGTTCCAGTCTCTGATGACCGCTCTTGCGGCAACCATAGGTACCGGCAATATTGTGGGTGTTGCCACTGCCATGGTCATGGGCGGTCCCGGCGCGATCGTCTGGATGTGGATATCTGCTCTCTTCGGGCTTTCCACCAAATACGCGGAGAGCGTTCTCGCTGTAAAATACAGGGAAATGAACGCAGACGGCGAGATGGTTGGCGGCCCTATGTATGCCATGAAAAACGGTTTTAAATACAAAAAACTGGGTGCAGTGATGGCAACGCTTTTTGCTGTCTTCGCGGTCCTGGCATCTTTCGGAATCGGCAACATGACACAGGCCAATTCTATTGCGGACGCTTTGAACAGCACCTTCAAGATTCCGAACATTGTGACAGGCGTAGTGATCACAACACTGGCACTGGTGGTCTTGGTAGGTGGAATTAAAAGCATCGGTAAGGTCTGTGAGAAGGTGGTTCCTTTTATGGCAGTTCTGTATTTTGCATGCGGAATAGGTGTTATTATTATAAATGCAAAGCATATCCCCGATGGGCTTGCCCAGATATTCGGCATGGCATTTTCCGTAAAGGCGGTAGCCGGCGGTGTGGGCGGCAATATTATTGCCACAATGTTATCGGCTATGCGCTGGGGTGTTGCCAGAGGCGTCTTCTCCAATGAGGCAGGTCTCGGCTCCGCTCCCATTGCAGCGGCTGCAGCCAAGACGGATTATCCGTCCAGACAGGGATATATCAATATGACAGGAACCTTTTTTGACACACTGGTAGTCTGTTCCGTCACAGGTCTTGTCATTGCGTCCTCCGGTGTCCTCGGTATGAAGGATGCCTCCGGTGAACTGATCACGGGTGTGAACCTGACCATAAAAGCTTTTGAGAGTGCACTGGGTCCTATGGGAAGCTATCTGGTATCCATTGGCATCATGCTTTTTGCCTTTTCCACGATCCTGGGATGGGAATACTACGGGGAGAAATCCCTGGAATTCTTAGTCCGCTCTACAAAGATGAATAGGATATACAGGGTGCTGTTTTCCTTTATCACATTTGTGGGCGCTACAAGAACGCTGCAGATCGTATGGGATTTTTCAGATACAATGAACGGTCTTATGGCGATACCAAACCTGATCTGTCTTCTGATGCTCAGTAATGTGGTGGCGGAAGAATGTTTTGATTTCCAGAAAGAAGTAAAGAAAAAATAAACCTGCTGTAAGAGGTATAGAGAGAACCTGCGCTGACTGCCGCAGGTTCTTTTGCGTCTGCCTGATGTGAAATAGAGGAAATAAAGTGATTACCCATTGTCTATAATTCGACAATATATTATAATAATCTACATATTCTGTATATCTGCAGTTTGCAGAGGATTTTTAGCTGCGGCATATGGGGGACAGATACAGAAAAGGAACTGTGTTAAAAAGAGCTGTCAACAGAAAATTGATCAGAATTGCGGGTGGAAAACTATGCTGAAGATTGTATTGATTGATGATGAACAAGTAGTGCTGCAGGGGATGAGCCACTTGCTGGCGGAGGAGTTTCCGGATCACGAGATAACGGGAAGCTTTACAGATCCGGAGCCTGCCATCCGTTTTATTGAGGAAAATCCGGGTCAGGTGGACGTGGTGGTGACAGATATTAAAATGCCCCACATATCAGGGGTCACTCTGATAGAGAAGATCCGGGACATACGTCCTGAGATCGTCATGATTGCCATGAGTGCCTATACGGACTATGAATATATCCGTCAGGCCATGAAAAACGGAGCGGTAGATTATCTTCTGAAACCCTGCAGACGCAAGGAAATCCTGGGAATATTCGAGAAAGTGGAGAGGCAGAAAAAAGAGCGGGCTCAGGAGACGGAGGAAAAACAGAGGGAGCGTCGTTTTTTTAAACTGCTGAAAGGGAATGAAGACTGGCAGGATAAGGATTTCTGTATATTTCCGGAGGGGAAAGCGTGTGTGTGCACTATGTGGTCAGACAGGGACAGAGGCCGTGAGGAGTGGGAGGCAGTTATGTACCGGTCAAGGGAAGAGCTGAGAAAGAGAAACGCTGTAGGGACCGTGGAAGAACACAGACTGTGGATCGTAACGCCTATATCAGGAACGGAAGGGGAAGGCTTTCCGGAAATCTGTGTGAATGACGGGGATCTTGTTGTTCATCTGAAGAAAAATTTTAAGTGGGGACAGCGGGAACTGCAGGAGACGGTACATACACTTTTGGAGCGGGAATTTTATATGGATTTTAACGGCAGGCTGTACGCCTGGGATGAGGAAATATGGCAGAAGAAAACCAGTCAGGCAGAGGAAATCAAAATGGAGGAGTTTCTTCCGTTTTCAAAAATTGAGATGATCCTCATGCGGGGCAGAGAAGATCAGCTCCAGCTGACACTGCGCGAAGGCAGACGGCGGCTGATTGGCAGAACAGATGGTTTTGAACCGGTGCAGTTAAAAAAGGGTATGATACATTTCTGTTACTTGCTGGAGGAGCGGATAAAGACTGAGGAGGCAGGTAAAATTCCGGAGAGTCTTTCTGAACAGGAGAAGATTCTTTCAGACCTGAGAAACAGCCGAACTTTAATGCAGGCATGGGCCAATCTGGAAGCATATCTGCAGCAGATCCTCAGCTTTTTTCAGGAAAAGGCCAAGGTGCCCTCTTATATCCGGCTGGCATCTGCATATATAGAAGCGAATTATATGCAGGAGTTGTCTCTGCAGAAGGTTGCGGAGTATGTTTCACTGAATCCCTGGTATTTCAGCTCTCAATTTAAAAAATATATGGGAATTTCCATGGGGGAATATCTGAACCAGATTAGGATAAAGGCAGCGGTCAGCCTGATGGAGGAGAGAGATTTAAAGATAGGAGAGATAGCGGAACTGGTGGGATTTAAAGATTCCGCCTATTTCGGAAGTGTGTTCAAGAAGTTTAAGAAAATGTCTCCCAAAGAGTATCGAATGAAAATAATGAATAAATAAACATGATGTATGAGAGGCAGGAATCGTCAAAATACTGATGATTCCTGTTTTTTTCTGTGAAATATAAAATATATTTACAAGAAATCTAATGAAATCAACAGTTTTTTTTACAGAAAAAGATATACTTGAAACCATCAAAACAAGAAACAAAGGAGGAAAAAAGATGCGTAGAAAAGGGAAACAAATTTTAGCGGCTGCCACAGCAGCAGCCCTGTTGTTATCCGGCTGCGGAGGCGGTGCAGGTGAATCCAAAGAGGGAACATCAGAACAGACTGCAGCGTCGGGGGATAAGATGACAGATGTGGGAACACCCAGAAAGGATACACTGATCGTAGACATGCTGAGCGGTACACAGACAGACCCGGATAACTTCAACCCCTATATGACAGGCTGTGTGGCCATGGACTGCGGCCTTCACCAGCTCCTGTATCCGTGCCTGTGGGAGGCTGACACCATGAATGGAGAACAGACCTGTGACCTGGCAGCGGATTTTCCGGAAGCCATGGATGACACCAACACAAAATACCGGTTCCACCTGCGGGAGGGCATCACCTGGTCGGACGGCGTGGAGTTCACTGCAGAGGATGTGGAGTTTACATCCGATATACTCAGCAGCACAGAGGAATTCAGTTGGGGAAGCTGGTACAAGTCCTTTGTAAAAAGCATGAAGGCTGTGGACAAATACACAGTGGAGATGGAGCTTGTGGAGCCAAATGTGAAGCCCCAGCAGAAACTTGGCGTTATTGTGTTTGGCAACAACTTTAAAGTGCTTCCGAAACACATCTGGGAAAAAGAGGACCCGGCCACTTTTAAATACACAGACCCTCTGTCCCTCGGGCCGTATACTTTGTCAAAACGTGATGCTCAGGGAAACTGGTTCCTGTATGAAAAGAGAGAGGACTGGGATAAATCAGACGTAGGCGTCATTGACGGCGAGCCGAAACCACAGTATGTACTGTTCAAATATTTCGGGAGTGAAGAGAAACGTGTCATGGCAGCCGTGAACAATGAGATTGACATTCTGCAGGATATTTCCCCGGAGAGCTGGGATATCCTGAAAGAGAAAAATCCCAATGCAAAATGCTGGACCGAGGAATTTCCGTATGCAATCCCGGATGACCCCTGCGAGCGCGGTATTTCTTTCAACTGCTCCAACGAATATTACAGCAACAGGGATGTGCGCTGGGCGCTGACACTGAGTATGGATATCAAGCAGGTGAGCATGGCGACCTTCGGCGGAAAACTGAAATTTTCCCCTCTGGCTGTGCCGCCCACAACAGCACTCACAGATGTATATCAGAAACCAATGGCGGAATGGCTGAAAACGTATGCCTTTGAGGACGGATACAAACCCTTCAATGAGAACACAGCAAAAGAGATGGTAGAACTTCTTAAGACGGAAGGCGTGGAAAATCTTCCGACCACAGATGAGGAGATCACGGATATCTTCGGTATCGGCTGGTGGAAATATGATACAGACAAGGCAGCAGAACTGCTCCAGAAAAACGGCTTTACACAAAAAGACGGTCAGTGGATGACACCGGAGGGAGAACCCTGGGAGATCATTATTCTGGCACCGGCGGATTTTGAGATCGAATCCATGCGGCTTGCATTTGCCGTTGCGGATGCCTGGAGTAAATTCGGAGTGAAGGCTGAGGTAAAACAGCAGGATTCCTCCACATTCTGGACATCCTATGCCACAGGAAATTACGATACAGGCGCATACTGGCCGTTCTGCGGACTGATTCCCGACCTGACAGAAAATATCCAGACCTGGCACGAAAAATATATTCTTCCCAACGGGGAAAACGCAGCAGGCAACAAAGAGCGTTACGCCAACGAAGAGCTGAGCGCTGCCATTGATAAACTGCAGACACTGGAGCCGGATGACCCGGAGGTAAACAAAACGGTGGAAGAGATGCTGAAGATCTTTGTGGACGAAATGCCTGCGATCCCCATGTTCGGAACAGCAAAATTTGTTCCCGTTGTGGAGACATACTGGACCGGTTTCCAGGATTCAGAGAATCCCTTTGAGGGACCCTGGTGGTGGTGGTCACAATTCAGATTCTATACTACGAAAATCGAAGCTGCAAAATAATTTGTCACAACACCAATCATAAGGAGGCAACGAATGAAATTTGGTAAATTTCTTCTCTCCAGGATCGCGACATTTCTACTCGTGATTTTTATTGGTGTGACAACCGTCTTCTTTGTTCCGAGGCTCATGCCGAATGACCCGGTGGAAGCAATGATTGGACAGATGACGTCCAATGCCGGTTCCATGAGCCCGGAGGCAGTCGAGCAGATGAGGGAATCCATGAATTCCCTCTTCGGCCTGGACGGTTCTGTCATGCACCAATATCTGGATTTTTTTAAACGTGTGGTTATTTCTCATGACTTTGGCCCGTCCCTGTCCGCATATCCCACACCGGTTATGCAGATGATCGCCAGGGCGCTGCCGTGGACACTGGGGCTGATGCTGACCACCACGGTCCTGTCCTGGCTGATCGGAAACCTGATCGGACTTCTGGCAGGTTTCCGTAAGGATAAGCCCCTGTCAAAGTTTTTGGAAGGGATCGCGATCCTCATGTATCCTATTCCATATTACATTTTCGCACTGCTGCTGATCATGTTCTTCTGTTATCTGCTTCCCGTATTTCCGCTGTCCTTTGTTGTGCAGGGGGAAGGATTTAACTGGGTACATATCAAAAGTATACTTTGGAACTGCTTTCTGCCGGCACTGTCTCTGATACTGGTAGGTTTCGGATGGTGGGTCATCAGCATGAAGACCATGGTAAGCAATGCCAATGAAGAGGAATATGTTAAATTTGCAAGACTGAAAGGTCTGCACGAGGGACGTATCATGAGGCGTTATGTGATGCCGAATGTCATGCTGCCCCAGGTCACCAATCTGGCGCTGCAGATTGGCGGTATCTTCAACGGCGCGCTTGTGACAGAGATCTTGTTTGGATTTCCGGGGCTGGGCAGTTTGATCTATCAGGGAATCCTGCAGAGTGACTACAATCTGATCATGGGTACGATCACCATTTCAGTCATCAGTGTTGCCCTGACAACCTTTGTCATAGACCTGCTGTATCCATTCCTGGACCCGCGAATCCGCTATAGTTAGGGGGAGAGAAAATGGCAGGAAAAAAGAACAAAACAAATAAATACTGGAATTTCCGGCTGAAGATGGGAGCAGTGCTGCTCTGTGTCTTCCTCGTCATCGGATTTATCATGCCGGTTTTCTGTAAAGTCAGTCCTGTGGAGTGGCAGTCTTATTCCAGAAATATGGATCCCACAGCAGAGCACTGGCTGGGAACCACAGGCCTTGGCCAGGATGTCTTCTGGCTGCTGGCCTATTCTGTCAGAAACTCATTTCTGGTAGGCATCGGTGTTGCATTCTTTGCTACGGCTATCGGTGTTTTCATGGGATTGCTGGCAGGTTTCAAGGGCGGATGGGCAGACCGCATCATTACCCTTCTGACAGATTCCTTTATTGTGATCCCATCGCTTCCCATACTGATCCTCATATCCAGTATGATGAAGGGGACCGCGCCGCTTTTTTACGTGGCAGTGGTCCTGGTGATCTTCAACTGGCCCTGGCCGGCCAGACAGGTGCGTTCCATGGCGCTGACTCTGAAGGAACGTGATTTTATCAACACGGCCCTGTTTTCCGGGGAGAGCACCGGAAAGATTATATTAAAAGAGATTTTTCCGTTTGTCATGAACTGGTCTCTGGCAAACTTTATCAATACAATCCTGGTGGCCATCGCTGCGGAATCCAGTCTTGCCGTAATCGGAATGTCCAGCAATACCACGGCCACACTGGGGACCATGATCTACTGGGCCAATGAACATCAGGCCATGCTGGCAGGCCGCTGGGTATGGATCGGAGCGCCGGTGGTATCCACGGCACTTATCTTCATCGGTCTGTTCCTCACCATGACAGGAGCACAGCAGATGTGGGCGAAAAGGAGGGGGACCAATGCTTAAAATGGAACAGGTGAGTGCCCGCTATGAGACAGTCAGCGGATACGTGAATTCTGTGGATAATGTAAGTTTTGAGGTTCGGAAAAATGAGATCATGGGTATTGCAGGGGAGTCAGGCTGCGGCAAATCCACACTTCTGAAAACCATGTATGACCTGGTGGGTTTTCCGCTGGAGATCTGCGGGGGAAAGGTATCTCTGGTCACAGAATCCTCAAAAGAAAAGAGAGTGCTGACAACAGGAGAGATCAGAGATGAGTGGTGGAAGGAAATCTCCTATGTGCCGCAGGGGGCCATGCACGTTATGAACCCGGTAAAAAGGGTCAGGGAGCAGTTCTTTGATGTGATTCCGAAAGAGAAGAGACAGAAAAAAGCAGAACAGGAAAAGAGCATCACAGCGTATCTGAAAGAACTGGAGCTGCCGCCCCAAGTCCTGGATGCCTATCCCCATCAGCTGAGCGGCGGCATGCGGCAGAGGGTCATCATTGCCCTTGCCACCTTTCTGGGGCCGGATCTGGTGCTTGCAGATGAACCCACTACTGCTCTGGATGTGGTGGTACAGCGGGGAATTCTGACCATGTTGTCAAGGGTTCAGAAGAAACTGCAGAATTCCATGGTCATAGTGTCTCACGACATGGGCGTCCATTATCAGATCACGGACAGACTGGGAATCATGTATGCAGGGCAGATGATCGAGGACGGACCCACAGAGGAAATATTCGGAAATCCAAAGCATCCCTATACACAGATGCTGATCAAAGCCCTGCCAAGGCTGGGGGATGACACACAGAAGGAAGGGATACCGGGTCTGCCTCCGAGTCTCAGAAATCCGCCAAAGGGATGCAGGTTCGCCGCCCGCTGTCCATATGCGGCGGACAGGTGCCGCAGAGAACAGCCTGCATCCGTATCGGTAGGGGAACGGCATCAGGCAAGCTGTCATCTGCTGGCAGACAAAAGGAGGTAGCCATGGAAAACTATAATTTATCCATTCAGGATCTGACGAAATCTTTTAAAATAGGCGGAATGATTTTCGGCACCAACATTGTTGCTGTGGACCATGTGAACCTGGATATCCATTCAGACAAACCCTGGATCATGGCTATTGTGGGGGAATCGGGAAGCGGGAAAAGTACCCTGGCAAAAATGGTTTTAAAGCTTTTGGAGGCAGGGAGCGGGAATATTTCCCTGGGAGGTGAAAATCTTTCTGTATACGACAAGAGAAAAAAGGAATTCAGAAGGATGGTGCAGCCTATTTTCCAGAATCCGTTTACCGCTTTCAGCGCCAGGAGAACCGTGGACAGCTATTTGTACGAGACAGCCTGTAATCTGGGAGGAATCAGGTCAAAAGAAGAGGCTGCCAAAAAAATCCGGGAAACCCTTGCAGAGGTGGGGCTTAATATGGAACATGTCCAGGGGAAATTCCCAAATCAGTTTTCAGGGGGAGAGCTGCAGCGTATTTCCATTGCCAGGGCATTGATCACGAGGCCGAAGCTGATCGTGGCGGATGAGCCGGTGGCTATGATCGATGCCTCCCTGAGAATGAACATTGTAAACCTTTTTAAGAAGCTGAAAAATGACTACCATGTAAATTTTATTTACATTACACACGACCTTTCCACAGCTTACTATGTGAGTGACTATATAGCCACCATGTACAGGGGGAATCTTATTGAATTCGGAAAAGCAAAATCTATTTTAGAGAATCCGGGCCATCCCTACACAGAGCTTCTGCAGGAGTCTATTCCTGTTGTGGGAAGAAAGTGGGATCAGGATATGGTGCTGCCTGACCTGGAAACGAAGGAGTTTGCTGCCACTGCCTGTAAATTTGCTTCCCGGTGCAGATATGCCACAGAGAAATGCAGGCAGAAAAGTCCGTCTATGTATCCCATGGAAGACGGACATACGGTTTTATGTTACCGCTATGAAAAATAAGAAAGGAAGTAACGATTCAGCAGGTCTGCACATTTACTGCGATGACCGTAAGAAAACGTTCCGCAGTCAGGCAAAAATCCCATCGCCAAAGGCGATTCTGCATGGATTTTTGCTCGTGATTGTGAGGGCACTGAACAGTTACGAAAGAAGAGAAAAACATGATTGGAGATATGAGCAGTTTAAGTAAAATGCAGAATATCAGGACACGTTCTGTCAGTCCTGAAAACTTTACGGGAGAGAAAGGGGCCGGAGGGCAGGCAGTAGAAGGGACCGGCGCTTCCTGCGCAAGGGATTTGGGCAGGGGGTGGAAAGTTTCGCCGTCTGTTCAGATTGAGCCGGGAAAGACATTTACCCTGTCAGATATCAGCGGGCAGGGGATGGTAAAGCACATCTGGGTGACCACCAGCAGTATGCAGAACAGGACTCTGGTTCTGAGAATCTACTGGGATAAGCAGGAGTTCCCGTCTGTGGAGGCTCCGCTTGGGGATTTTTTTGCAAGCGCGGATGAACAGCAGTATGAGCAGCTCACCTCCCTTGCGGTTTGTGTAAATCCGCGCAGAGGCCTGAACTGTTATTGGGACATGCCGTTTTACGAAGGCTGCCGCATGACATTGGAAAATCTGGCAGAGGAACCTGTGATCGTGTATTACCAGATCGATTACCAGCTTCGGGAACTGGAAGAAGGATACGGCTATTTTCATGCACAGTACCGCCGTACCAATCCTCTTCCGTATAAAGAAGACTACACCATCCTGGATGGAGTGAAGGGAAAAGGACAATATGTGGGAACATATATGTTCTGGGGTGTCAATAACAACGGATGGTGGGGAGAGGGCGAGATCAAGTTCTTCATGGACGGCGACCGGGAATATCCGACCATCTGCGGAACAGGGACAGAAGATTATTTCTGCGGAGCTTATGACTTTGAGGTGGACGGGGTTTACCGGCCGTACTGTACCCCGTATGCAGGGCTGTCCAAAATAACCAATACGGACGGTGCTTACAAAACACAGCAGAGGTTCAGTATGTACCGCTGGCATATTACAGATCCGGTATATTTTGATACGGATCTGAAGGTTACAATTCAGGCACTGGGCTGGCGTTCGGGCGGCAGGTATCTGCCGCTGCAGGATGATATCTCATCTGTGGCCTACTGGTATCAGGACAAACCGGTGTCCAGCGGTTCCGTGCTTGGGAACAGGGACGATCTGGAGATCATTTAAGACAGGAGGAACCGGTATTGAAGAGAAAAATGGTTTTTGGAGCTGTACTTTTGCTGCTGCTTGCAGGAGGGGCATGTGCTGTGAGGAAAATAAGCAGGATACCGGTTCCTGTATCGTGCTACATATATGACCAGTGCGGGGGATGTTCTGTGACGGACCATCCCTGCAATGCGTGTACCGGTGAACGGCAGTACAGGATCAAGATGGAATCCGTGCTGGAGGAAGGTGGAGTGAGAGATCAGGTTGAGCTGAAGATTTATAATGTTCTCTATTCGTTTTACAGGAGTAACCTTACAAAAGCCATGCAGACTGCCAGTGAACCCTCTGAGATGACCTACCCCGTGGTTTTTGTGGGCAGCACCATGCTGCTGGGGGAAGATGAGGTGGAGGCTAAGCTGTTATCCGCCATTGCGGAGGAAGGGGCCTGGCAGAAGAAACTGGGATACCTGCTGGGAATCCACAGGGAAACGCATATGGGAAGCCGTGAGATCCCCCGGATCGTATTCTTTACCATGGACGGATGCCCGGACTGCCGGGAGGCAAAAGAATGGCTGGACGGCAGAAATGAGGAGCTGGACAAAAAGCTGTATGAAAAATTCGACTTTTACCCTGTGGGCAGTGGGGAAACGGGAAGCTGGGAGATGCTGAAAAAGTTCTATATTCTCTACGGCAGGGAACAGGAATCTCTGTGGGTGCCCACCATTGTGGTAAATGGTGAATGTCTCATCGGCATGGAAGAGATCAGGAATTATTTTGAGCATTATGACACAGACGGGGAGATCAGGACAGAGGTGCCGAAAGACTATGAGTAAATTAAAGCTGAACAGACCCAGAACCTTGTGGATCAAGACAATTTTGATCTTCCTGACAGGCGGTATCTTTATCTGCATTCTTTTCAGCATCCTGTATTACCGGACAGTGAAGATCATGACAGAGAAGACAAACCTGCTCTTTGAAAATACCGTGTACCAGGTCTCTGAGAGATGCAGCCAGGAGGCCGGGCAGATGGAGGATCTGATACTGGGAATCTCAGAGAACCAGTGGGTGAAAAATTATCTGTCCGGGCTTATGTCCGGCAGAGATAATTTTTCCATGACAGAGGTGCGTATTGTGCGGGAGGCTCTGCGGGAGAGAAATCTCAATATGGCGGAAAATGTCTATGTCTATACAGAGGATTATGAGCCGATCAACTGTTTTTACAGAAACGCGGTATTTGAGACAGAAGAGCCATACAGGACATATCTGGAAAAATACCAGGAGTTTCCCCACGGAAATATCCTGTGGCGGTATCCCCAGGGGGAGCCGCGTATGATGGAGGCCGTAAGCTATATTCATGACGGGGATGTGGTTTACGGGCTTTTGGTCGTCCAGTTTACACAGGAGAGTTTCGAGACACTATTTACAGCTAAGAATAAAAGCCGCCAGGAGAAAATGCTGCTGACAGATGCTGACGGACGCATTCTGTTTACAGAGGACAAAAGCCTGATCGGAAAATATGTGAAGGCACCAGCGCAGGAGGCAGAGGAACATCATGTAGCCTACCCTCTGGGAAGCTTTGGATGGAACCTGTGCGGGATTCTGGAAAGTACAGCCGTCACACAGGAACTGAATAAGATCATCCCGATACTGATCATTGTCTTTGTGTGCATAGCTCTTCTGGTTGGAATCATAGCTCTCACCATTTTCAAGTCTTTTCTAAGGCCGGTAAAACAGCTCCTGTACGGCATGGAGCGGATACAGAACGGAGAGCTGGATTTTACTATGGAGCGCAAGAAGCAGGATGAATTCGGCATGATCATCGACAGTTTCAATTATATGCTTGTGCGCATCAAGGAACTGCTCCATACGGTGCAGAGACAGCGCAACAACTACTATAAGCTGGAAATGCTGGCACTCAAATCAAAACTGAATCCTCATTTTCTCTATAACGCCTTTGATATGATCTACTGGAAGATGGTTCTGAAAAATGAGTATGAGATTGCCGATGTGGTGGCAACCCTTGCGGACATTCTGCGGTATTGTGTTAACCACAAAAAGGAATTTGTTACAGTGCAGGAGGATATGAGATACCTGTCTTCCTATTTGTCATTCCAGAGGCTGCTTCTTAACGAAAAGCTGCAGTATGAGATCGACATTCCCAAGGAGCTTTCAGAATGTGAGATGCCCAAACTGCTGATTCAGCCGCTGGTGGAAAATGCTATTAAGTACGGTATGGATGAACAGGAAGGGCAGCTTCGTGTGAGCCTCAGACAGGAGGGGGATTACCTGGTTTTTGAAGTCTGGGACAATGGAAAAGGGATGCCGCAGGAGACCACCCGCCGCCTGCTTCAGGACGATACAGGAGATAACGGCGGATTTGGGGTACGTCTTGTGAAGGCTATGGTAAAGAGCACCTACGGGGAGGACTGCGGTGTCTCCATCTACAGCAGAGAAGGGTGGGGAACAAAAGTCACTGTCAGAATACTCAAGGATGTGCCGGTGCCGGAATATATCAGATAGCAGCAGGTTATTTTTATTGGAGGAAAGGTTTGTCATTCCACGAAAGAGGTGATAAGATAAGAAAGAAAATAAATTACCGGTAGGAGAACATCATGAGAAAACTGCTGATTTATATGAAAGACTATAAAAAAGAGTCTGTCCTGGCACCCCTGTTCAAACTTCTGGAAGCATCCTTTGAACTGCTGGTGCCTCTTGTTATGGCCAGGATCATTGACCGGGGCATCGGAAACGGAGACAAGCATTATGTGACCATCATGTGCCTGCTCATGGTAAGCCTGGGCATTATCGGACTTGTGTGCTCCGCCACGGCACAGTATTTTGCCGCAAAGGCGGCAGTGGGATTTTCCACAAAGCTGCGGCACGCGTTATTTTCCCATATCCAGGGGCTTTCTTTTACAGAAATGGATACCATGGGTACCTCCACTCTGATCACCAGGATGACAAGTGATATCAACCAGGTGCAGAATGGAGTCAATATGGTTTTGCGTCTGTTCCTCCGCTCGCCGTGCATTGTGTTCGGCGCTATGATCATGGCGTTTACCATTGACGTAAAGGCGGCGCTTATCTTTGTGGTGACGATTCCCCTGCTCTCTGTGGTAGTATTTGGTATCATGCTGATCACCATTCCTCTGTATAAGAAGACACAGGCCGCCCTGGACCGGGTACTGGGAATTACCAGGGAGAATCTGACCGGCGTAAGGGTTATCCGTGCATTTAATAAGGAAGAGGAAGAGAAGGAACGCTTTGAAGCCAGCAATGATACACTCACTGCAATGCAGAAGCACGTGGGGAAAATATCAGGTCTGATGAATCCCATGACATACGTGATCATCAACGGTGCCCTGGTGGTTCTGCTGTGGACAGGCGCCATCCGTGTGGATACAGGGTATATCACCCAGGGCCAGCTTATTGCTCTGGTAAATTATATGTCCCAGATCCTGGTGGAGCTGATCAAGCTGGCAAACCTGATCATTACCATCACCAAAGCACTTGCCTGTGCAAACCGCGTGGAGAGTGTCCTGGAAATACAGTCAAGTATGCAGGACGCAGACAGAAAATCCCCGGAAAGGGCAGAGACGGGCAGCCCATCTGTAGAATTTCGCCATGTGGGACTTACGTATAAGAATGCCGGGGAGGAATCCCTGACAGACATTGATTTTAAGGCAGAAAAGGGGCAGACTATCGGTATCATTGGCGGTACCGGTTCCGGAAAATCATCTCTCGTACACCTGATCCCCAGGTTCTATGACGTCACGGCAGGTGAAGTACGGGTAAACGGCGTGGATGTGAGGAACTATCCCATCCATGAGCTCAGACAGAAGGTGGGGATGGTCCTGCAGAAGGCAACCCTTTTTAAAGGGACTATTCGGGAAAACCTCCTCTGGGGAAACCGGGGGGTATCCGACGAAGAGCTGTGGCGCGCGCTGGAAATCTCCCAGGCAAAGGAATTTGTGGATAAGAAGGAGGACGGCCTGGACACAGAGGTGGTGCAGGGTGGTAAGAACCTCTCCGGCGGACAGAAACAGCGCCTCACTATTGCCAGAGCCCTGGTCAAAAATCCGGAGATTCTGATTCTGGATGACAGTGCCTCAGCCCTTGACTTTGCCACAGACGCCAGGCTGCGTCAGGCCATAGGAAATCTGAAGGACAGGATGACAGTTTTCATTGTATCCCAGAGGGCTTCCTCTGTTATGTATGCGGATTTGATCCTTGTTATGGAGGACGGCCGTCTGGCAGGGGCCGGCAGTCACGGAGAACTTCTGGAGACCTGCAGCGTGTACAGGGAAATCTATGAATCACAGTTTGAGAGCAGACAGGAGGAGGCATAATATGGACAAGAAAAAATCAGCGCAGAAGGAAACACTTCTGAAGGTATTAAAATATGTCCGCCATTACTGGCCGTTTCTGATTCTGTCCATCGCGGCAGCAGCGGTGACTGTGGTTCTGACTCTGTATGTGCCTATTCTCACAGGAGAGGCCATTGACTACATTATCGACAAGGGAAAAGTTGACTTTGTCCATGTGTTCGGCACTCTGCAGAAAATCGGGATCGTCATTCTGCTCACAGCCCTGGCGCAGTGGATCATGAATGTGAGCAACAATAAAATCGCCTACCACACAGTACAGGATGTGAGGAACCGGGCATTTCAGAAAATACAGATCCTGCCGCTTAAATACATGGATGACCACTCCTACGGTGAGGTGGTAAGCCGTGTCATAGCGGATGTGGACCAGTTCTCAGACGGACTTTTAATGGGATTTACCCAGTTATTTACCGGTGTGATCACGATTCTGGGTACCCTGCTTTTTATGCTCACCAGAGATGTGGGCATTACATTGGTGGTGGTTCTGATCACGCCGCTGTCCCTTTTTGTGGCAAATTTCATTGCAAAGAGGACTTTCGTGATGTTCAAGCAGCAGTCGGAGGCCCGCGGAGAGCAGACTGCGCTTGTGGAGGAAATGATAGGCGGACAGAAGGTGGTGCAGGCATTCAATTATGAGGAGGAAGCTCTGGAACATTTTGATGAGATCAATGAAAAGCTGGCAGACTGTTCCTTGAAAGCTATTTTCTTTTCGTCTTTGACAAATCCCTGTACACGGTTTGTCAACAGTCTTGTTTATGCCGGAGTCGGGCTGGTAGGGGCACTGTCGGTTATAAACGGCGGGATAACTGTGGGGCAGCTTTCCTGTTTTTTAAGCTATGCCAACCAGTATACAAAACCTTTCAACGAGATTTCAGGCGTGGTGACAGAGCTTCAGAATGCGCTGGCATGCGCTTCCCGCATATTTGCGCTCATAGAGGAGGAGCCTCAGACACCGGAACCGGATCATGCTGAGAATCTGGAACATACAGATGGGAAGGTGGATCTGGAGCATGTATATTTTTCCTATTCACCGGAGATAAAGCTGGTGCAGGATTTTAATCTCCATGTGCAGCCGGGGCAGAGAGTGGCAATTGTGGGACCCACCGGCTGCGGAAAGACTACTATCATCAATCTGCTGATGCGTTTTTATGATGTGGACAGCGGCAGTATCCGTGTCAGCAGCCGGGATATCCGCAGTATTACCAGAAAAAGCCTGCGGGGGTCCTATGGAATGGTGCTTCAGGATACCTGGCTCAGAACAGGCACCATCCGGGATAATATCACAATGGGCAAACCGGACGCCACGGAGGAAGAGATCAAAGCCGCAGCCAAAGCCTCCCATGCGCACAGTTTTATCAAACGTCTTCCCAAGGGCTATGACACAGAGATCACAGAGGACGGCGGCGGGTTGTCCCAGGGGCAGAAGCAGCTTCTGTGTATTACCAGGGTTATGCTCTGCCTGCCGCCCATGCTGATTCTGGATGAGGCTACATCCTCCATTGATACCAGAACAGAGATGCACATTCAGGAGGCATTTGCAAAGATGATGCAGGGCAGGACCAGCTTTATTGTGGCACACCGCCTGTCCACCATCCGGGAGGCGGATGTGATCCTGGTAATGAATAACGGAAATATTGTGGAGCAGGGAGATCACAGATCACTGCTTGAGAAGAACGGATTCTATGCCAGACTGTATAACAGCCAGTTTCTGTCCGGACAGGACATGGCGGATAACGGTTCAGGCAGGTCTGCACATTCACAGCGCTGAACCGGTGCCGGCAGCCCTCCGGCCCAGTGCGAAGCGGTTTTTAATGGGCATGCACGCAGCCGTTCGTCTTCCGGGAACTGTTACAGCGGCTGCAGGCATAGAATACAAAGGCGGGCCGGGAGAATTGCCATATTCTCCCGGCCCGTTTTTACATTTTTATGTATTTTTGATATTAGCTCAGTTCTCGGACGGTTCGTTGAATACAATGGTGTATTCCTTTTCACTGTCCTTTGTTACAGGTGCGAGCAATTCCTGGATCAGACGCTGGGCCTGTTCATTTGCCGTTGTCAGCAGTTCGCTGTCAGCGGCATTTTTTTCTGCGTCCTCCTTGGCTGCCTGCAGTGCGGTTACGGTGTCTTCCTTGTTCTGAGGATTGAACAGCGCTATTTTCTCATCGTAGAACTCCAGGCTGTCAGGGTCAATGGTGATATCCTGAATCTCTGCCTTTGGAAGTGTCACAGTGATGGTTTCGCCGGATACGTCCACCTTTGCTTTGGAGAGGTCAATGCCTGCCTTGATATGGGCATTGTAGATCATGGTGAAGCCTTTCTGGGTGATAAAACGGATTTCTCCGGCTTCATAGCGGATAAGTCCCCTGTATTCCAGGCGCGCTGTGGCTAAGTCGCTGGCCTGGGTCAAACGGGCAGTGATAGCGGAAACAGAGATATCTGCCTTTTGATATTTGCGCCCCTCCCAGTATCGTCCCAGGAAAATACCGAAGATTACCAGTATCAGGACACAGATTACGCCGATTACCCTTGCTATTTTATTTTTCATTCTTACCTCCGTATTTTTTGATATTCAGTATTGCTGTTGAGCAGCTTGTATACAGTGCTGTTTTCTACATTATACGTCTTTTTCCGACGTTTGAAAAGGAAAAGTAACAGGTTCGGGTAAATGATGTTCTGGGAAAGTCGCTGCTCACGCTCACTGATTGACGAGCTGTTTTCAGGCCGAAGGCATGAAAATCCCGGGACAGCCAGTATGGTATGGAGCAGAATGTTCCATACCTTTGCATTGCGAAGTATGTTGCTGGGTGCGGAGTGAAATGTAACCTGAGAAATGATTGCCGGTTGGAAAACGTGAGTATGAAAAAAGCAATGGTGAAATCAGGAGATGTTTGAATTAGGACATTAGGAGTATATATAAGAGTGATTATTTTATGAGAATATTTCCTGAACAGGAGAGGAGCCAGGAGAATTTGCAGGAATGCAGATTGCATGTGACATGATGTAGGGATTTATAGGTAAAAAGGAAGAAAAGTGTGCTTGGGCCTTTAGGAATACAGATAGAGTGTAACATGGTGTGGGGATTTATAGGTAAAAAAGGAAGAAAAGTGTGCTTGGACCTTTAGGAATACAGATAGGATGTAATGCAGTGTGGGGATTTATAGGTAAAAAAGGAAGAAAAGTGTGCTTGGTCCTTTAGGAATACAGATAGAGTGTAACATGGTGTGGGGATTTATAGGTAAAAAAGGAAGAAAAGTGTGCTTGGACCTTTAGGAATACAGATAGGATGTAATGCAGTGTGGGGATTTATAGGTAAAAAAGGAAGAAAAGTGTGCTTGGTCCTTTAGGAATACAGATAGAGTGTAACATGGTGTGGGGATTTATAGGTAAAAAAGGAAGAAAAGTGTGCTTGGACCTTTAGGAATACAGATAGGATGTAATGCAGTGTGGGGATTTATAGGTAAAAAAGGAAGAAAAGTGTGCTTGGTCCTTTAGGAATACAGATAGAGTGTAACATGGTGTGGGGATTTATAGGTAAAAAAGGAAGAAAAGTGTGCTTGGGCCCTTAGGAATACAGATAGAGTGTAACGAAGTGTGGGGATTTATAGGTAAAAAAGGAAGAAAAGCGGACTTATGCCTTTAGGATTACAGATAGAATAGAACGTAGTGAGAGAAATTAGTGGTAAATTGAGAAAAAAACCAATTTTCATATGTCCATAATACATATAAGGCCGAAATATTGAATGAGAATTACAGGTAAAATCATTGCTGCGATACAATCTTCCATATCCCAACAGCTGGAATAAATATTTTTCATATAATACTATTGACAAAACTATATTATATAGCGTATAGTATTAAATATAAAATAGTATTGTAAAAAATATAATATTATACAAATCCTAAATATCCCGAAGCATTACAGTATCATATCGGGAGTCGGCCGTTGGCAGTGCAGACGGCTTATATATAGAAAAGGAAGTGAGCATATGGTTTTTAATACAGGCGCCGCGCTGCTGGATGCAATTGTACTGGCGGTTGTCTCCAAGGAGGCGGACGGCACATACGGGTATAAGATCACCCAGGATGTACGGCAGGTTTTGGAGGTATCCGAATCCACACTGTATCCGGTACTCAGAAGGCTTCAGAAGGATGAATGCCTGGAGACTTACGATCAGGAGTACGGGGGCAGGAACCGAAGATACTATAAGCTGACAGAGAGAGGTATGGCACAGCTGAATCTTTATAAGACAGAGTGGAAAAACTATTCCACAAAAATTTCCAGATTGTTCGAGGGAGGGATACCAAAATGAGTCGAAGGGAATTTTTAGCGCAGCTGGAACGGCTGCTTTGGGATATTCCGGTGCAGGAGAGAGAGGAAGCACTGGAATTCTACAATAATTATTTTGATGATGCAGGGGCTGAAAACGAATCCTCTGTCATTCAGGAATTGGGAAGTCCCGGCAAGGTGGCTGCCATTATCAAGGCCGACCTGGGAGGGAGCCGCAAGGAGTACGGAGAATACACGGAGACCGGATACAGCGACGGGATATTTGATGACAGGGATATGCCGGAACGCGCAGGTGCAGATACGAAAAAGGAAAACACAGACAAAGAGGAACAGAGACAGCAGGAGGGGAACGGATATAACGGCCCCTACAGCAGACACGGCTACGGTTCGGCAAAGCACCAGAGAAACAGAAGCGGGCTTATGTGGGGCATCATTATCATATGTGTCATCATTGCTGTCCCGGTGGTGGGAGGAATCGGTATTGGAATTCTCGGCGTACCTTTCGGACTGCTGCTTGGTTTGCTCGGAATCTTTGCAGGAATCCTGGGATGCGGCGTAGGGCTGCTGGGCGGCGGTATTGCCATGGTGGTTTATGCACTGATTCATATGTTGGGGAATCCTGCGGCGGCATTGGCTTTTTCCGGTGCGGGAATTATGTTGTCAGCCATTGGGATTCTGCTGATATTGGTATTTGTCCTGGTTGTGGTTAAGGTGGTACCGGCTGTGTTCCGCTGGGTCATAGATTTGATCCAGAGGATTGTGCACAGAGGAATAAGGGGAGGTGACCATTCATGAAAAAGTTTACGAAATTCTGTCTGATCACAGCATTAGTGCTGGCGGTTGTGGGAGGTGCCCTGTTTTTATCGGGCCTCGTTATGGGGGCTACCTGGGAAGGGGTGGCAACGGCTGCAGAGAATGGAATTAACTGGATTCCTTTTAAAAGCTGGATGCGTTATGACAATGATTATGAATTTACAGAATCTCTCGACAATATTAAAGATACGCTGAAAGGAGAAGCGGATAAGGAGTTTGAATTTGACGCAGACCAGGTAAGGGAACTGGATGTGGATACAAAATATGCTTATGTTTCCGTGATCCGTTCTTCAGACAAGAATAAGATACGCGTCAGAGTCTATTCCAATAAGGATAAGGTGAATTTTGACGAAGATGACGGCCGGCTCTCCGTAGAAAGATCCTACCGCAGACGTTCTATAGAAAAATATCCGATTCAGATTGAGATTCCGAAAGACAAAAAGTTTGAGGAAGCAGAACTCCATATCGGGGCAGGAGCGTTGGAGGTTCAGGATTTAGAGGCAGAAAAGCTTACTATGTATGTAGGGGCAGGCAGTGCGGAGACTACCGGAATCATCAGGGCCGATGAAGCAGAACTGGGAGCAGGTATGGGAACAATGGATATTGCCTTTATAGAATTCAATACAGGTTCCCTGGACTGCGGAATGGGCACGGTAAACGCCAGATTAGCGGGAAAACGCCAGGATTACAGCACAGATATAGACTGTGGCTTAGGGTCCGTCAATGTGGGCAGCGAATCTCACAGCGGCGTCAGTTCCCTGAGGACTGGTGACAGCAATGCTCCGAAATATTTGGAGATAGAGTGCGGAATGGGCAGTGTGGATATACTATTTGAAAACGGGGACTGATTTGCGGGAACCGGCGACAGGAATAGATAAATAGAAAATGTTTTCAGATGAAAGGAGAATGGTTATGTCTGATAAGAGATTGTATAGGTCATCTACAAATTATATGCTGACAGGAGTATGCGGAGGGATTGCGGAGTATTTCAATATTGATCCTACGCTGGTGAGGCTTGCATGGGTAATCCTTTCCTGCTTTGGAATGGTATGGACCGGAATTGTGGCGTACATTATTGCCTCAATTATAATTCCAAAATAAAGAAAAGCGATAAGAGACAAACATAAAGATACAGAGGCTGCAGTGGGGGAACACTGCAGCCTCTGTATTTTTATGTGTGGTGTGTACTTATGATTGTGTGTGTTTTAGTAAGTGAATAACTGGGTCCAGTAATTGGTACCGGAGGCGTTCTGGTGGTAGCCTACGCCTATTTTTGTGAAGTTTTTGTTGAGGATGTTGGCTCTGTGGCCATCGCTGTTCATCCAGCCGTTCATAACCTGTTCCGGGGTTTTCTGACCCCATGCAATGTTTTCGCCTGAGCCGCGGTAAGTGACACCCTGCTGGGTCAGCGCTGTGCTGAAGGAACTTCCGTCAGGACGGGTGTGTGAGAAGGACTTTTCAATCTCTTTTGCTCTGACCTGAGCGGCAGCCTGGATGGAAGTGTCAGCTGTTACAGGTGACAGGCCAGCTTTGGCACGCTCCTGGTTGACAAGATTTACTACCTGCCGGACAAAATTGGCGTTTTCTGTGTCAGTATCCGGGACACTTGGATTTTCTGGCTGGTTGTTGTCCGGAGTACCCGGATTTTCCGGCTGGCTGCCGTCCGGAGTGCCCGGGGTTTCTGGCTGGTTGTCATCCGGAGCATCTGGATTTTCTGGCTGGTTGTTGTCCGGAGTACCCGGATTTTCCGGCTGGCTGCCGTCCGGAGTGCTCGGGTTTTCGGGCTGGTTATTGTCCGGAGTGCCCGGATTTTCTGACTGGTTGTCATCCGGGACACTTGGGTTTTCCGGCTGGTTGTTGTCCGGAGTATCCGGGTCTCCCGGCTGTCCGATTCCCGGGAGTTCCGGGCAGAGGGATTCCAGCCAGCCGGGGATAGAGCAGTCAATTCCCATGCTTTCCAGCTTTTGTTTTAATTCGTCCAGATTGGAGACATTTCCGGCTACGATGATACCCTTGCCCTGCAGATTTTGCTTTACATCTTCAATGCCGGCAGCCTGCACAGTGGCCGGAGCCATTCCCATGGCGCTGACAACAGCCAGCGCAAGAAAACCTGGTAATATTTTATGTTTCATAGAGACCTCCTTGAATTGTTACGAAAATATTATGTAATTGTTACAAGAGCAATAATAACATGATAAGCGAGGGAATGAAACAGGGAACATCTGGAATCCCCAAAGCGCGGCAGACTGACGGAAGTACCTCTGCCGTATAACAACATTTTTTTCAGATATGTTTAAAATGAAAAGAACAGGTCATACTTGAAAGAGACTTTAATTATTTATGAAGGAGTGTGACTTTTCATGAACAAGAAAAACGATGAGAAGATTGACTTAAATAAGATCCCCCGTGAGGAGATGCTGAAATATGAAATCGCAGAGGAACTGGGACTGCTTGATCAGGTTCTGGAGTCGGGCTGGAAGAGCCTTTCTGCCAAGGAGACCGGACGAATCGGCGGCATTATGACAAGAAGAAGACGGGAGAGCAAGAAGACGGACGGTGTATCGTAAAAGCGGTCCGTATTGTAAATGGGGGTTGACTGAACCTTTGCAGAATGGTAACATAAATATGTATAATTCCATAAAACGATCAAGTGCATCCGCACTGGCCGCACAGTGCTGGTGAAAAGGGAATCAGGTGCAAATCCTGAGCGATGCGGTCACTGTAAATGGGAAGCGAAGCCAAAATGCCATTGCATGAAAGTGTGAGAAGGCGGCTGAGCGATGAACCATGAGCCAGGAAACCTGCTTGATGGCAGTAGGGTGAGAACTTCCGTGCAAAGTTTAGAACCTGAATCTTCCATGTGAGATTCTTATTATGGAATGCCGAAAGGCCGAAACCTGAATTTATAGAATTATGCACCAGATTAAACGGCTGGGATTCCTCTGATTTTTATTCCCGGTGTAACCGCACCCTTTTATATAGAAGGAACCGGGATGAAATCAGAGGGATAATATCCCGCATAGGATAGCGTGTATTACGAACAAATGAGGAATAAGTCCGCAGATACGGGCTTATTTTTATTTCTTCACAATTTATTCACTTGACAAAAGAGAACAATGTGATTATGATGGGACGTATGAAAAGGTGATGAGAAAGAGGAGTACATCCCGGAAACTGGCAGAGAGAACGACCCACCGGCTGCAAGGTCGTTTCAGAGGAACGGATGGAAGGTAGCTTTTGAACCGGAGGGCTGAACAGAGTGGTTTGTAAAGGATGAATCAGGAGTAGGCCTTCACGCGTAGTCTGCGTTAACGGACATGAGTGAGAAAAAAAGGTGGTACCGCGGAAGATTTCGCCCTTTACAGTTTATTCTGTAGAGGGCGTTTTTTATTGTAACACAAAACGTCTGCCGGGCAGGATACTCTATGCATACAAAAGGAAGATGGCTGCACGCGGGATTCCATTTCATTTTAAGGAGGAGATTATGAGCAAGGAACTTGCCAAAACTTATGACCCCAAGGGACTGGAAGACAGAATTTACCAGAAATGGCTGGACAACAAATATTTCCACGCCGAAGTAAACAGAGATAAAAAACCATTTACCATTGTGATGCCTCCGCCCAATGTAACAGGACAGCTTCATATGGGACACGCACTGGATGAGACCATGCAGGATATCCTCATCCGATTCAAGAGAATGCAGGGATACGAAGCACTGTGGCAGCCGGGCACGGACCATGCAGCCATTGCCACAGAGGTCAAAGTTATTGAGAAGCTGAAAGAACAGGGCATTGACAAGAACGAGATCGGAAGGGAAGCATTCCTGAAACACGCCTGGGAGTGGAAAGAGGAATACGGCGGCAAGATCATCAACCAGTTGAAAAAGCTGGGCGCCTCCGCTGACTGGGACAGAGAACGTTTCACCATGGATGAGGGCTGTTCCGAGGCTGTACAGGAAGTTTTCATTAAATTATACGAAAAAGGTTACATCTACAAAGGATCCCGTATTATCAACTGGTGTCCGGTATGCCAGACATCCATCTCCGACGCAGAGGTAGAGCATGAGGACCAGGACGGATTTTTCTGGCATATCAATTACCCCATCGCAGGGGAAGAGGGCCGTTATGTGGAGATTGCCACCACACGTCCTGAGACGCTTCTGGGTGATACGGCGGTTGCTGTCAATCCGGAGGATGAGAGATACAAAGACCTGGTTGGAAAAATGCTGAAGCTGCCGCTCACAGACAGGGAAATCCCGGTTGTGGCAGATGAATATGTAGACAAGGAGTTTGGTACCGGATGCGTGAAGATCACACCGGCCCACGACCCCAATGACTTTGAAGTGGGAAAACGCCATAACCTGCCGGAGATCAACATCATGAACGACGATGCCACCATCAATGAGCTGGGCGGCAAATATGCAGGAATGGACCGCTATGAGGCCAGAAAAGCCATGGTCAGAGACCTGGAGGAGCAGGGGCTGCTGGTAAAGGTAGTGCCTCATTCCCACAGTGTGGGAACCCATGACCGCTGCGGCACTACAGTGGAGCCAATGATCAAGCCCCAGTGGTTTGTCAGAATGAAAGAGATGGGAGAGGCTGCCATTAAGACACTGGAAGACGGAAGTCTGCAGTTCGTACCGGACCGTTTTGATAAAATCTATATGCACTGGCTGGAGAATATCCGTGACTGGTGTATTTCCCGCCAGCTCTGGTGGGGACACAGGATCCCTGCTTATTACTGCGACAAATGCGGTGAGGTAGTGGTAACCCGTGACATGCCGGAAGTTTGTCCAAAATGCGGATGTGAGCATCTGACACAGGATGAGGATACCTTAGATACCTGGTTCTCCTCCGCCCTCTGGCCCTTCTCCACACTGGGATGGCCGAAGAAAACGGAAGAGATGGATTATTTCTATCCCACAGATGTGCTGGTAACAGGCTATGATATTATTTTCTTCTGGGTTATCCGTATGGTATTCTCAGGTCTGGAGCAGACAGGCAGGACACCGTTCCACCATGTTCTCATCCACGGTCTGGTGCGTGATTCCCAGGGCCGCAAGATGAGCAAATCCCTGGGGAACGGCATTGATCCCCTGGAGGTTATTGATAAATACGGCGCTGATGCCCTGCGCCTCACCCTCATGACAGGAAACGCGCCGGGCAATGATATGCGTTTCTACTGGGAGAGAGTGGAAGCCAGCCGCAACTTTGCCAACAAGGTATGGAACGCGTCACGTTTCATAATGATGAACCTGGAAAAAGCGGAGGTTCCCGCTGAGATTGACCTGAATACCCTGACCGGAGCGGATAAGTGGATCCTCTCCAAAGTGAACAAACTGGCAGAGGAAGTTACAGAGAATCTGGACAAATACGAGCTGGGCATTGCGGTTCAGAAAGTATATGATTTTATCTGGGAAGAATTCTGTGACTGGTATATTGAGATGGTAAAACCAAGGCTGTACAATGACGAGGACAACACCAAGGCAGCAGCCCTCTGGACACTGAAGACCGTTCTGGGCAATGCGCTGAAGCTTCTGCATCCTTATATGCCTTTTATCACAGAGGAAATCTTCTGCACCCTTCACCCTGAGGAAGAGTCCGTCATGATCGCTTCCTGGCCGGTGAAGACAGAGGCATGGAACTTCACAGAGGATGAGCGCGCGGTTGAGATCATCAAGGAAGCTGTAAGAAGCATCCGGAATGTTCGTACCGATATGAATGTACCACCAAGTAAAAAGGCGAAAGTATACGTGGTATCAGAGGAGGAGGAGATCCGTCAGGTCTTTGAGAACGGAAAAGTCTTCTTCGCAGCTCTGGGATATGCCAGCGAAGTGACCATCCAGGCTGACAAGACGGGAATTGCGGATGACGCTGTCTCTGCGGTAACTTCAAAGGCAGTCATCTACATGCCTTTTGCGGAGCTGGTGGATATCGAGAAGGAAATTGAGCGTCTGAACAAAGAGGCCGAACGCCTGAACAAAGAGCTTGCCCGTGTAAATGGAATGCTGAGCAATGAACGGTTCCTGAGCAAAGCTCCCGAGAGCAAGGTGGCTGAGGAGAAGGCCAAACTTGAAAAATACACAAATATGATGGAACAGGTAAAGGAAAGGCTTGCACAGCTTGGCAGATAACTGCGCAGGCTATAGGAGAGTTAAATATATGAATGAGAAGTGGTTAAAATATCTGAACCGGCTTTCTCTGCCGATTCAGATGGTAGTGGTTATGATGGGGTATTTTGTGATAGAAGCAATCTCCAGACATTCCGTCCGCGAAGCATACACTTACATGACGGAAAGGCCTCTGGTGTTTCTCTACAATTCCTTTCTGATCTTCACTACCACACTGTTAGTATATCTGGTGCGCCGGAGGGTTTTTATGAGAACCCTTCTGGCTATCTTCTGGCTGGTACTGGGAATTATCAACGGCGTGCTTCTGGCAAACCGTGTCACTCCCTTCACCGGGCCGGATCTGCACCTGATCACAGATGCGTTTAAAATCGCCAATAAGTATCTGTCACCTGTCTTTTTTGTGATCGTGATCATATTGGCAGCAGCGGCGCTCATTGGACTGGTATTTCTGTTTTTGAAGGGACCGAAGTATCAGGGAAAAATGACATATAAACTCAATATCCCTCTGGTGCTGGCCGGGGTGCTGGCATTTGCCGGAACTACCAAGCTGGCACTGGAGAAGAGGGTATTGTCCAACTATTTCGGAAATATTGCGTTTGCCTATGAAGACTATGGATATCCTTACTGTCTGGCAACCACCATATTTAACACAGGCATCAGCTGTCCCAGGGATTACTCTGAGGCATCCATCAAAAGAATCGAGAAGAGCGAGAGCGGCCTTGCCGAGACGGGAGAAAAACGTCCCAATATTATTTTCCTGCAGCTTGAGTCCTTCTTTGATCCTACGCTGGTGAACTTCCTGAAGATTTCTGAGGACCCGATTCCAACCTTCAGGAAACTGATGAAGGAATATTCCTCAGGCTACTACAAGGTGCCCAGTGTGGGCGCGGGAACAGCCAATACGGAGTTTGAATCCATCACGGGCATGAGCCTGCGCTATTTCGGACCGGGGGAATACCCCTACAAGAGTATCTTAAAAGAGACCACCTGTGAGAGCGCGCCCTATGTGTTAAAGAATCTGGGATACAGCACCCATGCCATACACAACAATGAGGCAAACTTTTACGGCAGAAGGAATGTATTCGCCAATCTGGGATTTGACAGTTTTACCTCAGAGGAATACATGTCAGAGCAGGATGACACTAATCCAAATGACTGGATGCGCGACAGGAACCTGACAAAATATATTATGGAAGCACTGGAATCATCCGACGACCCGGATTACATTTACACCATATCCGTACAGGGCCATGGGGATTATCCGGAGGAGCCTATGATCGATGACCCCAAGATCACCGTCACCGGCGGAGAGTCCGAAGCTGTCAATAATAAATGGGAGTATTACTGCAACCAGATTTATGAGATGGACCAGTTTGTCAAGCAGCTTACGGAAACTCTGGCCGAATATGATGAGGACGTTGTGCTTGTCATGTACGGTGACCACCTTCCGACCATGGGTCTGAAGGTCAAGGATGTGAAGAACCGCTATCTGTTCCAGACAGAGTATGTGATCTGGGACAATATGGGGCTTGAGAAGAAGGATGCCAATGTGGCAGCCTACCAGATGGCAGCAGAGGTGATGGACCGTGTGGGAATCCATGAGGGAAATATTTTCCGCTTCCATCAGGCCAGAAGGCAGACGAAAAATTACCAGGTGGATCTGGAAACCCTCCAGTATGATATCCTGTATGGAAAACAGTATGTCTACGACGGTGAGAATCCTTTTGAACGGACAGAGATGCATCTGGGAGTAAAAGACGCTGTGCTTGATAAGATCGAGAAGATCTCAGACGGCAGGTATTATATCACCGGTGAGAACTTCACCCAGTCCGCGTATGTGGAGGTGAACGGTGAACTTCTGGAAACCACCTATATCAGCCCAACCACACTTCTGCTGAATGATGTGGAGTTAAAAGACGGGGATGAGGTGGATGTAGCGATCCGAAGCAACAGTTCCACCCGCAAGGTACTCACCAGAACCGACAGTATTATCTACAAAGTGCCTGTGGAGCCGCTGACTCCGGAGGTACCGCCTCTGGACGATGAGAACAAAGAAGGCGGGGCGGACACCATTGACCCGAATGCGGCGAACAAAGAAGGCGGCGCCGCCGGGAATCCCATAGGGGAAGAAAATAACACCGGGACAGCCGCCGGAGAAGGGCCGATAGAGGTACCTGATGTGGAAAACCCGGTCCAGAATTAAAAACTTTTAAAAGAACCGACATAATTTGCTTGCATATTGTCACCACTTCATTATAATGATAAGTGACCTGTTACAATCCGGCGGCTACTGTCCGGACTGCAGCAGACGGTCTTGTCCTTATAAGGGGAAGTGGTGACTTTCCTATATAGATAAGGCTTACCAAAGACGGAAAGAAGGAAAACGCTTTTGTTTACTTATGAAAAAGCAGCAGCATACATTGAAGAAATTCCAAAATTTACAACGAAAAACAAACTGGAACACACCAGGAAATGCCTGGACATGCTGGGCAGTCCCGATAAAAATAGAAAGATAATCCATGTGGCAGGAACCAACGGAAAGGGAAGCGTCTGCGCTTTTCTGTCCACCATGCTGGAGGAAGGCGGTTACAGATGCGGACTTTTTACATCCCCGCACCTGATGAAGATCAATGAGAGATTCCAGATCAATGAACAGATGGTTTCAGATGAAAAATTTCTGGAGGCTTTTCTGAAGGTGAAGGAGCTTTCCGACCGCCTTGTGGAGCAGGGGGATTACCATCCCACATATTTTGAGTTCCTGTTTCTCATGGGAATGCTGATTTTTGAAGATGAGGATGTGGATATTGTTGTACTTGAGACAGGCCTTGGGGGAAGACTTGACGCTACCAACTCCATTTTGAATCCATTAGCCTGTGTCATCACATCCATCAGTCTGGACCATGTGGAATATCTGGGAGATACCATCGACAAGATAGCCGGGGAGAAGGCTGGCATAATCAAGAAGGGTGTGCCGGTCATCTTTGACGCGAACAACGAGACAGCAGCCGCTGTGATCCGCAGCCGGGCGGAGGAGCTTGGATGTCCCGCCCATGAGGTGAGGGCAGAAAGCCAGAAGCTTTTATCCTACACGCCAAAAGGAATCGGTTTTACTTTTGATTCCGCTGTTTACGGGACGACAGAGCTGTTTGTTCCGTTTATTGCAAAATACCAGATGATGAATGCCTCACTGGCAGTGGAGACAATGGGTGTCCTCAGGGAAAACCACGGGATAGGAAAGGAAACTTTGAAAAAGGGCCTTGAACATACAAAATGGCAGGGCAGAATGGAGACCATACTTCCGGGAGTGATCGTGGACGGTGCCCACAATGAGGACGGGGTTGCCCAGTTTGTGGAGACAGTCCGGCATTTTCAGGAGGAGTTTTCCATAACGCTTTTGTTTGCCACTGTTTCGGATAAGGACTATGAGGATATGATTCGCAGAGTCTGCAGCGGACTCAGATTTGCCAATGTGGTGACAACAGAGATATGGGGCAGCAGGAAGCAGTCATCAGAAGAGCTGGCAGAGCTGTTCCGGGCAAACGGATGCAGCAGTGTAATGGCAGTGCCGGATTCGGGAGAGGCATTTGAGAAGGCATACGCCCTGAAGGGGGACGGCCTGATGTTCGTTGTGGGTTCCTTGTATCTTGCCGGGGAGATAAAGGATTACGTTAGGAGGAGAATGAATGATTAATTACGAGGAAGAACTGAAGAAATTCCAGCCGTGCCTGGATGTGGATGATGCGGAAGGCAACATCTACAAACAGGATCTGACGGATGTGATCGATATTTTGAAGGAAATGCTGAAAGAAACCAATGGAACGGCTAAGAATTAGGGAGAAGACAGATGAATTGTATGATATGCCAAGCACAGCTCAACACTTCACCTTACTGCCCAAAGTGCGGGTGTAATGTGACCGCCCAGAAAAAGGCAGTGGCACTGTCCAATCTCTACTACAATCAGGGGCTGGAGAAGGCACAGATCCGTGACCTGTCCGGAGCCATCACCTGCCTGAAACGAAGCCTGAAGATGAACAAATGCAATATCCAGGCCAGAAACCTTCTGGGTCTGGTGTATTTTGAGACCGGAGAGGTAGTGGCAGCTCTAAGTGAATGGGTCATCAGCAAGAACATTATGCCGGACGGCAATGTGGCTTCAGATTACATCAACAAGCTGCAGAGCAATGCCAACCGGCTGGACACCATCAATACCAGCATCAAGAAATATAACCAGTGTCTCGCATACTGCCGTACCGGAAATCTGGATATGGCTAAGATGCAGCTTAAGAAGGTGCTGACCAGCAATCCAAAGCTGATCAAGGGTTATCATCTGCTCTCTCTGATCTATATAAAGGAAGAAGCATATGAAAAGGCCAGAAAACAGCTTAAAATTGCGGCGAAGATAGACAAGACCAACACCACCACTCTGCGTTTTCTGCGGGAGGTGGATGACCAGACCGGTAGAATGACCAGTCTGGAGCCAAGATTCAGGGCAAAGGAAAAGAATCGTGAGGAAAAAGACGGGCGTGTGATCTACAACTCAGGAAATGACACCATCATTCAGCCCCCGGAATACAGGGAGAGGACCGTGACCAATACGCTGATCAATCTGATCATCGGCCTGCTGGTGGGGGCCTCTGCGCTCTGGTTCCTCATCGTTCCGGCCAAGACGCAGAAGATCAACAATGAGGCCAACAAGAAGATCGTGGAATACAGTGACAAGGTAGCCACCCAGGCAGCGGAGATAGACAGGATGCAGCAGGAGATTGACGCTTCCTCCCAGTCGGTGAACACGGCCAATGAGCAGATCGCCCAGGCCAACACCAAATCGGAGAGCTATGATAACCTGATCAAAGCCTGGCAGGCATACAACAGCGGTAACTACCAGAATGCAGCCAACGCTCTTGAGAGTGTGGATGCATCCCAGTTGTCTGTGGATGCCAAGGCCATGTATGATACCATCATGAACGAGATCGGTGAAACCGTTAAAGCGGGATATAAGAGCACAGGCATCACGGCGTATGAAGGACAGGATTATGCCGCTGCCATTGACAATCTGCTGAAGGCACAGGAGATAGGAGATCCGGATTATGACTCCATGTTCTATCTGGCCCAGTCTTACCAGAAGAGCGGGGACAACGCCAATGCCATTGTCTGGTATCAGAAGATCATAGACGCATTTCCGGGTACCAGCTATGCCAGCGACGCAAAGGATTATATGACTGCCATCGGCGGAACACCCACAGGGCAGGACGGCGGCGGGGATGGTTCCCAGGCACCGGCTGACCAGGGGGAGCCTCAGGATGACACCGGAGGAGAGACAGATGAGGGCCAGGATAACGGCGGCGGTGAGGACGGATTGGATTCCGGAAATACAGATGGAAACCAGGACGACAATAATGGTGACAACAATGGCGATGACAACAGCGGCGATGACAACAACGGTGAAGGTGACGGCCAGGATAACTTGGATGACACCGGAGAAGAATAACCTAAGAGAAACCTTGAAGGAAAGGGTGTGCATAAGCGTATGCACATCCTTTTGTTGTCCGCAGAAAAATATGGGATTTCTGCAGGCAGCAGCAGCCGGATGGGATGCATTGGAATAGTAAGGGGAAATGAGTATGGAAGATGTGTTAAAAAAGAGGGGCAACTGCCTGATGGTATATGTACCACAGGAGCTGGACCATCATTTTGCCAGCCAGATCACCGATGAAGTGGACAGGGAGCTGAAGAAGGGGAATGTCCGCCAGCTTGTCTTTGATTTTTCCGGCACTACATTTATGGACAGTTCCGGAATCGGTATGCTTATGGGAAGATACCGCCTTCTGCATTACAGCGGAGGCAGGGTGTCGGCAATCCATGTAAATGACAGGGTAAACCGTATCATGCGCCTGTCAGGGATCTACAAATATATTGAAATCAGCCAGGAAGCTGTCTGGCACCAGAAAAGAAGGTAAGGGGGAAGGTAGATATGGAGAATACCAATGAAATGACATTGGAGATGGACAGCCGTTCCTGCAACGAAGGGCTGGCACGGATCACGGTGGCAGCATTTGCCACCCAGTTAAATCCCACACTTGAGGAGGTGGCGGATATTAAGACTGCTGTCTCCGAGGCGATCACAAACTGTATTGTACATGCTTACGAGAAGGAGACAGAGAAGATCAGGATAGACTGTACCATCTGCGGCAGAGAGCTGACCGTGGCGGTAACAGACCACGGCCGGGGGATTGAGAATGTGGAGAAAGCCATGGAACCCATGTTCACCACAAAGCCGGAACAGGACCGCTCAGGTATGGGTTTTGCCTTTATGGAGGCTTTCATGGATATGCTGGAAGTGGAATCTGAGCCGGGAAAGGGCACTGTCGTCCGGATGAAGAAAAAAATCGGAACCGGAAGTCAGGTATTTGAGTAAAAGGAGGCTGTATGGAGGATATCCTTGCCCTTATCGGGCGTGCGCACCAGGGAGATAAGGAAGCAAGAGATACGTTGGTAGAGAAAAATATTGGTCTGGTACACAGCATTGTCAGGCGCTTTTTAAACCGCGGCGTGGAGGCAGAGGATCTGTTCCAGATAGGGAGCATTGGCCTGTTGAAAGCCATTGACAAATTCGATACTTCCTATGATGTGAAATTCTCCACCTATGCGGTCCCTATGATCACAGGGGAGATCAAACGCTTTTTAAGGGATGACGGCATGATGAAGGTGAGCCGTTCCTTAAAGGAGATATGCTGCAGAGCCTACACAGCCAGAGAGGAACTGATGATGGAGAACGGGAAAGAGCCGGAGATGGATGAGATTGCGGAGCGTATTGCAGTGACCAGAGAGGAACTGGTGCTGGCAATGGAGTCCGGGGCACAGATCGAGTCCCTGCAGAAGACCATATACCAGGGCGACGGCACGGATATTTCTCTAGAAGACAAGATTGAGGAGCAGCGCAATGACCAGGAACATCTGTTAAACCGTATGATGCTGGAGCAGATGCTGGGAACGCTGGACCCTGAGGAGAGAAAACTGATCTACATGCGTTTCTTCCAGGAGAAGACCCAGACCCAGATTGCGGGAGAGCTGGGAATATCCCAGGTACAGGTGTCCAGGCTGGAGAAAAAAATATTGAGCCGCCTGCGGGAAAAGCTTTGATTTATGGCACGGCAAGTGTGCTGTTTTAAGAATAGTTTGCACAGGAAAATGTCATACTATCCCTGTAATCGTAATTGCAGTCAGGAGGATTTCGTCCGGCTGTCTATGTTCAAAGGAGATATTTACATGAGTGATGTTTTATATGTGCAGACAGAGAAAAATGTGGAGGTACATCAGCCGGAGGTCTACCTGCAGGATGTGGCAAAGCTTTCCTCCAGCAGTACCAGTGTACTGAACAGGAACCGGGTGAGAAAGGTATTCACCGTTCCGGACGGTAAGCCGGGGCGCTATGTGGTATCTGCCCTGGAGCTGGTGGAGGCGATCCAGGATAAGGAACAGAGTGTGGATGTGACGCATATCGGTGAGGCGAATTTTGTCATTACCTATGAGACGCAGAAGCATGGGCATGTGCTGTGGAGCTGGATGAAGACGGCTCTGGTGTGCTTTCTTACATTTTTCGGAGGGGCTTTTTCCATTATGACGTTTAATATGGATGTGGATACATCCGGACTGTTTTTTCAGCTTTACAAGCAGCTCACAGGCAATATTTCCACGGGGCACACCATTTTGGAATTTACCTATTCCCTGGGAATCGGCCTTGGCGTTATATTTTTCTTCAATCATTTCGGACATGGAAAGATCACGCAGGACCCTACTCCTATGGAAGTACAGATGCGTGTCTATGAGGATGATGTAGATAAGACTCTGATCGAGAAGAAGAACAGGAAGGAGAAGAGTTAAGATGTGGGTGAATGAAGTGATCGCTGCCATTGTAGGCTTAAGCGGCGGTATGGTTGTAGCCACCGCGCTGGCTGCTTTTATCATCGGGCTGGGTATCATTCCCCGGTATGCGGGTGTTACCCATACGGGCCATAATCTGCTCCTCTATGAGGACGCTCTGATCCTGGGGACCTTTCTGGGAAATATTTTATACCTGTATCAGTTCCATGTGCCTTTCGGACACTGGGGACTGGCTGTCATCGGCATATTCTTCGGCATGTTCCTGGGAAGCTGGATCATTGCTTTGGGTGAAGTGGTGAATGTATTCGCTATTATGGCAAGGCGGATCGGCCTTACAAAGGGTGTGGGGCTTGTGGTGCTGTCCATTGCCATCGGTAAGACACTGGGAAGCCTGATCCAGTTTTTCCTTATGACGTGACAAGTGCTCCTTGTGGGCAGAATCAGGGCTGTGTTATACTGGTAACATGAAAACAGACAGCCTTTGGGCAGGTTACACAGCCCGGGGATATTTTCTTCCCGGGCAGGCTGTATTCCCTTTGCGGGAAGAGGCAGCAGGACGGCTGTAGTGACAGACGGGATGGGAAGATGAAGAACAGCAGATTATTTGAGATATTATACATACTGATGGAGCACCGCGGGATCACTGCCGGGGAATTGTCTGCAAGGCTTGAAGTATCGGTACGCACCATATACCGGGACCTGGACACGCTCTCCGCAGCGGGAATACCGGTTTATACAGAGAGAGGGCACGGCGGGGGAATCCGGCTGATGGAGCATTTCCAGCTTGACAGGACGCTGCTGGGCGAGGAGGAGCAGGAGCACATTATGACGGCTCTTCAAAGTCTGGATGCTGTGGGAGCGGCGGACTCGGGAAGTCTGCTCTCCCAGCTTGCCGGACTGTTCGGAAGACAGACGGTGGACTGGCTGGAGGTGGATTTTGAGACATGGGGCGCGGGAAAGCTGGAGAAGAAGTATTTTGAACTCTGTAAATATGCAATTCTGCACCGCCGCCTTCTGACCTTCCGGTATTATAATTCCTCCGGTATTAAGAGCAGAAGAACGGTGGAGCCGCTGCGCCTATGCTTTAAGGGCGGCCACTGGTATCTGTCCGGTTACTGCAGGAATAAGCAGGCATTCCGCCTGTTCCGCCTGAACCGGATCCGGGAGCTGGAGATGGAGGAGGAACAGTTCCAGGCAAGACAGGCGCCCGGGGAAAAGGATGCGGGCGGGGACATGTCAGAGGATATGACAGCAGTCAGACTCAGGTTTACGGAGGCAGCGGGCTATCAGGTGCTGGACTTTTTCGCTGAGGAGGATATTGTCCGACAAAAGGACGGTGGCTTTGAGGTGAAGACTGCTTTTTCACCTGGCAGGTGGCTGACCGGTTTTATTTTATCCTTCGGCGCGGATGCCAGGGTCCTGGAGCCGGAATGGCTGAGAGTGCAGATCGAAAAGGAGGCGGAAAAGATTCGGGAACTTTACCGTATATGACATAAGGTGTCATATTAGATATCGTATCCTGTAAGAAAAACAGGAGGACAGATATCATGGAAGATAAAAAATTCTGCCAGAGCTGCGGCATGCCTATGGAGAAGGAAGAAGATTTCGGAACGGAAAGGGACGGCAGCAGAAATGAGGATTATTGCTGTTACTGCTATAAGGACGGCAGCTTTACCGGTGATATGACAATGGAGGATATGATTCGGTTTAACCTGAAGTTTAATGAGGAAAACGGAAATCCTTTCGGTACGCAGGAGGAAGCAGAAAAAATGATGAAATCCTGGTTCCCCACACTGAAGAGGTGGAAACAGTCTTAGAAGATGCCTGAAAGTTCATTTCGGCAAACTGTGACGCACAGCCTGCCGAATGCAGTTTGAAACACATGCCGGAGGAGGAATACGATATGCTGGAACTGCCGGAGAGCCGAACCATAGCAAAGCAGATAACAGATAACCTGAAAGGAAAGACTATTGACTATGTCACAGCAGGCCATACGCCCCATAAGTTTGCGTTCTTTCACGGAGACAAAGAAAATTATGATGAGATGCTCCAGGGGCAGTCCATTGTAAAGGCTGTGAACCGGGGCGGCATGATTGAGATTGATACGGAAGACTGTATGATTCTGCTTTTCGACGGCGCCTATCCGAAATACTGTGAAAAGAAGGCAGAGTTCCCGAAAAGGCATCAGTTTTTTGCGGCCTTTGACGACGATACGGCCCTGTCCGTGTCGGTGCAGATGTATGCGTTTATCGGAGTATATCCGCTGGGAAAATGCAGTGATGAATATTATATTTCGTCTGTCAGCAAGTGTACGCCTTTGGAGGAGGGATTTACTTACGAGTATTTCCGGAGTCTGTACCCGGATACCCAAAAAAAGGTGACAGCCAAAGCATTTCTGGCAACCGAGCAGCGCATACCCGGCCTTGGAAACGGTGTGCTGCAGGACATTCTGTGGAATGCAGGCATTGACCCCAGGTTTGACATGCGGGAGGCGGAGGAAGAAGATTTTGTGAATCTCTACAAATCTGTTACCGAAACACTGAAAAAGATGTGTGATGAGGGGGGCAGAGATACAGAGCGGGATTTATTCGGAAACAAAGGCGGGTACATAACCCAGCTCTCCAAAAACTCTCTGCACCAGCCGTGCATGCGGTGCGGTGGGGAAATAAAAAGGGCGGCGTATATGGGCGGGAATGTATATTTCTGCGAGAAATGCCAGAAGAGATAGAAAACATCCGGCAGTTTTTGGAATGGTCAAGACTGTCGGGTGTTTTGGTTTTTTTATGCCTGTCAATGTAAAATAATTCAGCAATGTGTTATAATCTAATAACAGGATATATTTTTTGTTTCGGAACAATGAGTGATCAGAGAAATGAAGTAGAATACTTTGTTCAGGGATTATGGAGGACGCTATGGGATATTATCTAAACAATAATGTATGTTATGAGGCATATAAATATATTACACAGATGGAATACTTTGTTGATAAATCAGAAATCCTTGAAGAGTTATTCCCTGTCCTTAATACAGAGAACCGCTTTGTTTGTATCACAAGGCCAAGACGGTTTGGGAAGACTGCCGCAGCCAATCTGATATCTTCCTTTTTCTCGCGTGGATGCGACAGCAGGGAATTGTTCTTCAGACTGAAGATCAAAGACAATCCTCACTTTGAAGAGCATATCAACAGACATAATGTTATATTTATTGATTTCAGTAAAATGCCGTTTTTATGTGAGGATTATAATACCTATATAAGCGCTGTTGTGAAAAAGCTTATGAAAGATTTGGCTGAGCAGTATCCGCAGTGCGGAGTTACCGAAACAGACGCCCCCTGGGATGCCCTGGAAATGATCAGAAGTAAAACAGGAGAACGTTTTATTTTCGTTATGGATGAGTGGGATTTTATATTCCATGATAACACATTTGATGAGAAAGATCAGTTTAAGTTTCTTCGTTTTCTGCAGAATCTGCTTAAATCACAGGCATATGTAGAGATGGCATATATGACGGGAATTCTTCCTATCGCCAAGTATTCAAGCGGGTCCCCGCTTAATATGTTCAATGAATACACTATGGCGGACACGGGTATTGCCAGATTCAGCACATGTTTCGGCTTTACGGACAAAGAAGTGCTGGATCTGTATCAAAAATATTCCGCTGTGACGGAAAAGGCAGGATTCAGCTTTCAGGAGCTGAAGATTTGGTATGACGGATATCAGACTGCAGACGGGGAATCCGTATATAATCCACGTTCTGTGATCAGGGCATTGTCAGAAAACCACCTGGGCACTTATTGGAGCAGTACGGGGCCGTATGACGAGATATTTTTCTATATAAACCATAATCTGCATGAAGTCAAAGAAGATATCGTGCGTATGGTGGCAGGAGAGTGGATAGAGGTTTCTATCAAAAATTTTACTGCGGAAACCATGGAACTGCACAGCCGTGAAGATATTTTTTCAGCCATGCTGGTCTATGGCATGCTGACCCATAAGGATGGGAAAATAGCGATTCCGAATAAGGAACTGATGCTGAAATACGAGGAAGTTCTGCAGCGACGGGAAATGGGATATATCGCAAAGCTTGCAAAACGGTCCCAGGAAATGCTGCATGCCACTTTGCAGGGAGATACCAGGACCATGGAGGAGATTTTATCCCTGGCACATGATACGGAAATTCCCATACTGAATTATAGCAGTGAGTCAGATCTGAGTGCTCTGGTGAATCTGGTCTATTTATCTGCCAGGGACAGTTATCGCATTGAGCGGGAAGACAGGGCCGGTAAAGGGTATGCGGATTTTATATTTTACCCCATTCCTCCTGTTGAGACTGCTTTGATCTTGGAACTGAAGGTGGATGCAGAGCCGGAAACTGCACTGGAGCAGATACAGGAGAAAAAATATGCGCTGCGGTTGAAGGAGATGACCGGTGAAAGAAAAGTAAAGGGCAGGGTACTTGCGGCAGCGCTTACTTATGACAGAAAAACAAAAACACACAGATGTGCTGTAAAGGAGCTGGATATGTCCAGCCTGCAGTACAGATAAAGAGGAGAAGGGCCTTTCGGACAGCAGTCACGGAGGCTCTTTTTTGTGTTCAGGAGTATACAGCAGGATATGAAGCCCGGAGTAGAAAAGTTTACAAATTTCAAGAGATATTTCACTATACAGCCCCATCTGTTTTTGATAGGATGGACACATAAGAAAAATTACAGGAGGACTTTAAAAATGGAGAACCCGGGAATCATAGAAGAACTGATAAAGGAAGCAGAATCCAAGTGCAGGGAGGAACCGTACCTGGCAGAGGTGTTTCGCAATTGCTTTACCAACACCCTGAACACAACGGTGAGGGAGATGGAGGACGGCACCACCCATGTGATCACAGGCGATATTCCGGCTATGTGGCTGCGGGATTCCACTGCGCAGCTCCGCCCGTATCTGTTGGCTGCCGGGAAGGATGAGAAGCTGACACAGGTGATCGCAGGGCTTGTGAAGCGGCAGTTTCGCTGCATATTGACAGAGCCTTACGCCAATGCGTTTAATGAGACAGACAACGGGAACTGCTGGGAGAAGGATTTCCCGGATCAGAACCCATGGGTATGGGAAATGAAATTCGAGGTGGATTCCCTGTGTTATCCCGTCCAGCTTGCCTACCTGCTCTGGAAGAATACGGGATATACCGCGCATTTTGATGATACCTTTCTGACAGGGATAAAAACTATCATGGATGTGTTTGAACGGGAACAGTATCATGAGTCCAGGTCACAGTACCGTTTCCAGCGGAAAAATGCCATTCACACAGATACACTGTCAAGGGATGGAAAGGGCGCTCTGGTAAAAGAGGGCTGCGGTCTGATCTGGTCAGGATTCCGCCCAAGTGACGATGCATGTACCTATGGTTATCTGATACCGTCCAACATGTTTGCCTGTGTTATTTTAGGATACATGTCTGAAATCTGCCGGGAAATCCTTCATGAGGAGGCAGCAGCACAGCGGGCAGAACGCCTTCGGGAGGAGATAACAGCGGGAATCGAGACATACGGAATTGCCAGGACAGCGGAATTCGGTGAGATCTATGCCTATGAGACGGACGGCTTCGGGCAGTATAATCTCATGGATGATGCCAATGTGCCCAGCCTTTTATCCATGGAATATCTGGGCTACATACCGAGACGCCGTGACGTGGCGGAAAACACAAGGAGATTTCTGCTGAGTGAGGCCAATCCTTACTATTATAAAGGGGACAGGCTGTCCGGCATCGGAAGTCCCCATACACCATCCAGATATGTATGGCACATTGCTGCAGCCATGGAGGGGCTGACTGCGGAAAAAGAGGAGGAGAAACTTCAGGTACTCAGACGCCTTGCGGGGACAGACGGTGGAAAAGGTATGATGCACGAGGGTGTCTTTGTGGATAACCCTGAGATTTTCACAAGAGAATGGTTTTCCTGGGCCAATGCCATGTACAGTGAACTGATGCTGGACTTTCTGGGATACCGGGTAAAGCGGTAAGCGCGCACCGGAATACCGCACTAGAATTTGTACAGTTAACCTAGAAAAAGGGAAATTGTTATTTCCTGTAAAACATGTAAAATAAAAATAACGAAGCGTGCTGCTGGCTGCAGAGCTGCTTAAGGCGGTGGGAAAGGCGGCATCAAACAGGAGGGTATTATGTTTTTGACAGACAGGAAATTACAGAGACGAATGGATGAAGTGAAGAAATACAGATACCGCGGTGTGACTCCTATAGGAGAATTCCTAATGTGCGAGGATGAACAGAAGCTGGTAAATCCCAGGGTTCCCGTAAACTTTGACGGCTGGGGAAGGATTGCCGGGGGTGAGTGCTGGGCCGGCAGGGACCGCTATCTGTGGATGCACAGGGATATCCGGATCCCGGCAGAGTGGGCCGGCAGACGGGCAGTGGGTATCTTTGATTTCGGAAATACAGGTGCGGGAAACAACAGTGGTTTTGAGTCCATGTGCTATCTGGATGAGGAACCCTTCCAGGGTGTTGACGTGAACCATCAGGAGGTATTTTTCCCGGAGGAATGTTATGGAAAGGACACAAGCCTGACCTTCCGCCTCTGGTCAGGGCTGGAGGGCGGCGGTGTGCCCGCGGTGCAGGAGCATCAGATCAAAAGGGCAGATCTGGCCTGGTTGGATGAAGAGGCAGACGACTTTTACTATCTGGGAACCATGGTGCTTGAGACCATTGAGAACCTGGAGGAAAACAATCCCATCCGCTATGATCTGAGAAACGCACTGGATGAAGCGTGTCACTGCATTGACTGGGCATATCCGGGAAGTGATGAATTCTATGAATCCCTTCATCAGGCGGATCAGGTGCTGAATGAGAAGATTGACAAGATGGATAAGCATTCCCTGGTAAATGTCTACTGTGTAGGCCATACCCACATTGACATGGCATGGCTGTGGCGGCTGAAGCACACTCATGAGAAAGCATCCCGTTCCTTCTCCACAGTGCTCCGCATGATGGAAATGTTTCCGGAATACATTTTCCTGCAGACGCAGCCCCAGATTTATGAGTATATCAAAGAGGATTTCCCTGAAATCTATGAGAAGATCAAGGAGCGCGTCAGAGAGGGACGCTGGGAAGCGGACGGCGCTATGTGGGTGGAGGCAGACTGCAACCTGACAAGCGGAGAATCTCTGACACGCCAGATATTGATCGGGAGCAAATTCATCAAGGATGAGTTCGGAAAAGATGTGGAATACCTTTGGCTGCCGGATGTGTTCGGCTACTCCTGGGCACTTCCCCAGATTCTGAAAAAATCCGGCATTGATATGTTCATGACCACAAAGATAAGCTGGAACCAGTTTAACCGTATGCCTCACGACACCTTCAAATGGAAGGGCATTGACGGCAGCGAAGTGCTGACCCATTTCATCACCACACCGGAACCCTGGAATGAACCGGGCTCCTGGTTCTACACCTACAACGGCAAGCTTATGCCAAAGACTGTAAAAGGCGTGTGGGATGCCTACAGTGAGAAGGAGATGAACAAAGACCTGCTCATCGCCTATGGATTCGGAGACGGCGGCGGGGGTGTGAACCGTGACATGCTGGAACAGAGACGGAGACTGGACAGGATTCCGGGGCTGCCTCATGTGAAAACATCCACAGCAGGGGAGTATTTCAGAAAACTGAAGGAGACAGTAAAGGACACAGACCAGTATGTAAATACCTGGGACGGGGAACTGTATCTGGAATACCACAGGGGAACTTACACCAGCCAGGGCTACAACAAACGCATGAACAGGAAAATGGAGCTTTTGTACCGCAGGGCTGAGTGGATGACCGTTATGCAGGGCCTCATGGCAGGAAGCCTGGAAAAAGCAGAGCAGGAAAGCCTCACAAAGGGCTGGAAGCTGATTCTGACCAACCAGTTCCATGACATCATACCCGGCTCCTCCATCCATGAGGTATATGAGGACTGCCATAAAGATTACGCTGCCATTGAAGAAATCGCAGTTCAGGTGGAGGAGGATTTCACGGAGAACACAGCCCTGCCGGAGGAGAACACCTGGACCGTATGGAATGCTTCTGCCTGGACGAAGGATGAGCTGATATCCATCCCCTGCACAGAGAACGGATACTTTACAGATGATAAGGGGTGTGTGCTTCCTGTACAGAAAGGGGAAAATGCCGTGTATGTAAAGGCAGAGCAGGTGCCGGCCATGGGGCATAAGGTCATCTTCTTCCATCCCCAGGCACAGGGAAAAGAGGAGCAGAACAGTTTCGTGATCCGGGGAAGGGAGATCGAGACCCCTTATTATCTGATTTCCCTGAATGATTACGGTCAGATGACCCGGCTCTATGACAAGACCTTCGGCCGTGAGGTCCTGGCAGAAGGGGAGCGGGGAAATGTGCTGCAGATGTTCGAGGATAAGCCTCTTGACAACGACGCGTGGGACATTGATATTTACTACCAGCAGAAAATGAGGGAGATCACAGAGCTGACGGCCTTTGAAGTGACGGAGTGCGGTCCGCTGAAACTGACCATCCACATGGAATGGAAATATATGAGATCCTTCATTTCCCAGGATATGAGCCTGTACCGGGATTCCCGAAGGATCGACTTTCGGACAGATGTGGATTTCCATGAAAGACAGCAGTTATTAAAGGCTGCTTTCCCGGTGGATATCCGCTCCACCTATGCAACCTATGATGTACAGTACGGCAATGTGAGGCGCCCAAACCACTGGAACACAAGCTGGGATCAGGCCAGATTTGAGAGCGTTGCCCACCGTTTTGCTGACCTCTCCGAGAGAAATTACGGCGTCAGCCTTTTGAATGACTGCAAATACGGACATGACATCAAGGATAATGTGATCCGCATTTCCCTTCTGCGTTCCGGTCTGCAGCCGGACCATCTGCAGGACCAGGGTATGCACACCTTTACCTATGCCCTTCTGCCACACGGCGGGGATTTTGTGGAGGGACGTACCGTGCAGGAGGCATGTACGCTCAATGACCCCATGAAAGCGGCTGCCGGAAGGACGAAGGCAGACTTTGAGAGTTTTGTCACCTTTGACAATGAACAGGTGGAAGTGGACGCAGTGAAAAAGTCCGAGGACGGAAAGTATATTGTTCTGCGCTTCCATGAGTTTGCGGGAAGTTCCCAGAACGTGACGGTGACACCGGGATTTGGTTATTCCTGCTGGATGGAGGGGGATTTGAGGGAACGCCCGCTCACAAAGGCAAGGCCGGCAGGGGAGATGAAGCTTCATCTGCATCCCTATGAGATCAAGACGATCCTGATCGAGCTGTAAGAATAATGGTAATGATCCGGTCAGGCCTGTGCATTTATAGCGCAGACCGTACCTGAGAGCGGCTGCAGACCGGCAGCTTGGGAAGAGGAGGAGAAAATGTTTAGTGAAGTGTTCCAGATGGATAAGATATTGGGATTTTGTGAAAAGCTGTGGTATGTGATTGGAGCGAACCTTTTGTTTCTGCTCTCCAACCTTCCGGCGCTCCTGTTTTTCCTCTTTGTGGGAGCCTCCCAGGTGCGCACCTGCCTGCCATTCTTCCTGTTGTGCATGGTTCCTGCGGGGCCGGCGCTCTCCGCCCTGTTTTACACCATGAACCGCCTGCTCTCCAAAACGGAGACCGGGGTATGGAGAGACTACAGGAAGGCATACAGGGATGACTGGGGACAGAAATATCTGCTGGCGGCAGGCCATATGTTCCTGATCCTGGTATTTGAGATAAATATAGAGTTTTTTGCGGTACAGATTCCGGTCTTTCCTCTTATGATCCTTTTTGTGATATTATTCGCAGCCGCCTTGGCGGTGACACCGAATCTGTACCTGCTGGCCTCCCGGTACCGGATGAAGAACCGGGATATTGTTAAGACCTCCCTGATCCTTCTTGTCACCAGGCCTGTCAGCACTCTGGGGAGCATTGTCTCCCTGGGAGTCATCCTGATGCTGTTTGAGCTGAAAGCAGGGACAGCAGTATTATTTATGGGAAGCCTGTACGGATTCCTCATAGCATTTATGAACCGGAAGGTTCTGCATTCACTGGAAGAGAGTTAACCACAGGACGTTACTGTTCACTCCGTGCCCAATAACACGCTTCGCGATGCACAGATATGGAGCATTCCGCTCCATATCGCGCTGGCTGCCTCGGGATTTTCATGCCTTTGGCCTGAAAACACCTCGCGGGACAGTGGAGTGTGAACAGTAACCACAGGACTCTCTTTTTGTGCTATCAGCATATCCTCAGCATGCACAGACAGGCGGAGATATGGTATACTTACAGGCAGGAGGGGATATATGGAAAACAAAAGCCCGGGACATTTATTTCAGAAATTATTTTTCAGTTATTCCGCAGTTCTGATACTGATCGTAGGAGTGCTGATCTTATATTCGGTTTCCTCCAGCAGAACCCGCATGCTGGAGACAAATCAGGATTATGCAGGGAAGCTGTGCGGGGAGGCGGTTCTGGAGGTGAGCCGTGTAAGCTCGGACGCGGATTATCTGCACAGAGCGATTTACCAGAACAGTTCTGAGCTGGAGGACCTGCTCAATTACTTCCGGTATGACACGGAGGAATATCTCAAACGTCATCTGGACACGTACGCGTCCTCCAACACACTGGACAACAAGGATATTTACAGTTATGTGGAAAATGCGTATTCCGCGTATCCGGATATCAAAGAGATAGAATTCATCAGCTATACCAATAACAAGACAACGGTTTTTTACTCCGAAAATGATATCCGTGTAAATCATGAAGGCAGGGAACGGAGAAAGGAGATTCTGGACGGCGGGCTTGCCATGCCCGGTTCCTACTCCTTTCAGAAAGAAATCAGGGACCCTCTCAGCATGAGGATGGAGGGGTGTATTGTCTTTACATTTGATACAGGGTCCATGAAAAAGATTCAGGAAAAGTATCCCATGGCAGAGGTGTATCTCTATCACAAGAACGGAAACCAGGTATTTCCGGGGGCGGACTCTCTGCTTCTGGAGGATTTCCAGCAAAAGGACGCAGATAAAAAACTCGGGTCCTACATACAGCTTCAAAGTGTGGAAGATTATATTGTGGCAGCCAGGCTTGACAAGCACACTGCAGCCTCCGTTCCGGCAGTCCATATTTTTGCCATACTGGGAATCGGGGCTGTCCTTGTCATTACAGGTGAGATCTTGATCAGCAGTTATCTGAAACGCCTTACAAAACGGCTTGACGGTATTCTGCAGGGCATGGACCAGGTGCAGACGGGAAACTTAAAGGTACAGCTTCCGGAACATGAGCACGGGGATGAGCTGGACATGATCGCCCACCATTTTAACCGCATGTGCCGGGAACTGGAATCCTACATCCAGAAAAGCTATCTGGCAGAGATTGAACAGCAGAATGCGGAGATGCAGGCACTGCAGAGTCAGATCAACCCTCATTTTCTGTACAATACACTGGAAGCCATCCGCATGAAAGCCATCTGCAACGGGGACCGGGAAGTGGGGAAAATGCTCTACAGCCTGGCCGTCACTTTCCGCAGTCAGCTAAAGGAGGCGGATGTGATAACTCTTATGCAGGAGCTGCACTACTGTAAGAAATATCTGGAATTGTTTGAATACCGGTACCAGGGAAAATTCCGTTCCAGTGTGGAGTGCGGACCGGAACTGTCCAACATTCCGGTTATCAAATTTATCCTGCAGCCCATTATTGAGAATTATTTTATCCATGGAATCCGGATGGAGGAGAGCGACAATGAGATTCGGATCTATGCCAGGTGCGTGGAGGAGGACCTCTATATCCATGTAGAAGACAATGGAAGGGGAATGCCCGGAAAAGACATGGAGAGTAAGAACCGTGAACTCAGAAACAATGAGATGGATACAAGAAAATCCATTGGCGTGACGAATGTGAACCGCAGGCTGCGGGCTGCTTATGGGGATACATGCGGTGTGTTTTTAGAGGCCGGCAGGCCCCGGGGCATGCATGTGATATTGAAATTGAAGGTCAGGGAGAGGGAAACAGATGAAGAAAGTAATGCTGGTGGAGGATGAGGAGCTGATTCTCCAGGGGATAAGGAACATCATAGACTGGGAGGCGCTGGGACTTGAGGTGGTGCATATGGCCCACAATGGTAAGGAGGCACTGTCCCTCTGGGAGAAGGAGCCTGTGGATCTGGTGGTGACAGATGTGGAGATGCCCGTGATGAACGGCCTGAACCTGTTAAGGGAGATCAGGGGCAGGGATGAGAGGGTGCGGTTTGTCATTCTCACCGGATACGATGAATTTGAATATGCCAGAAAAGCCATTCCCCTTGACGTGGAGGATTACATATTAAAGCCCATTGACGAGGAACAGCTTGAGGCAGTGGCAAAAAAGGCGCTTCTGAAACTCCGGGAGATGGACCGGGACAATGCAAAGGACATGGAGGACCGTATCGGATGGCAGAAGTTTCTGGAGGGAGGAAGCAGTGAGGAGGAGCAGAAAACATTTCTCTCCCTGTTTCCAAGGGTAAAGAAGGCGGAGCTGCTGTCAGCGGCAGTTATGAAGATTGACAGCAGAAGCATGCGGAAAGGGGATATGTCGGAACTGCTTTCCATTCTGCAGGAGGAAGCGTGCAGAGTGATCCATCTGGGCACAGATACCCTGCTTTTGATAGACAGTTTTCAGATAGATTATACCTGGAACGGAGGGGAAGGGGAGACTGCCGGGAAGATACGTGGTGAGATCCACAGCCGTTTCTCCTGTCTGCAGAACCGCCTGGAAAGTGAGCTGGGGATTTTTACATTTATCAGTATCGGCCCTTCCTTTACGGATTATGAAAAGCTTCCGGATGCATACCGGGAGGCCATGCGGATGCAGAAGTACAGGATGCTGGACGGATACGGAAGCTGTGTGGATGACAACCATATCAGGAACCGGGAATCAAAGGATGTGGCCATTGATGAGACGCAGCTCCGCAAAATGATACTGCAGAAGGACAGGGACGGGGCGATCAATTACATCGAGGATCTGTTCATCAACAATATCCGCAAGGACACGGATGTGAATAACCTGTACCAGACTGCCCTGAAGATCGCCATGCTGCTGTGGGATATCAAGGGGGAATATAAGCTGGAAGAGAAGAATATGCAGGATCTGTCCGATATGGTGGAGGGGATTTACGGCGCTGAGGATATCTTCGGACTGAAGGCTATGTTCATCTCGGAGATTTCGGAGATCATCACATATCTGCACACAGAGAATTCCGCATACACGCCTGTGGTAAAGCAGATCATGGCAGAGGTGCAGAAGAATTACAGGGAGGAGCTGAGTCTGAAGACACTGGCGTATAAATACCATATGAACGCCTCGTATCTGGGCCAGATTTTCCAGAAGGAAGTGGGGTGCTCCTTCACCCAGTATCTGAGCAATATCAAGAACGGGATCGCCAAAGACCTGATACTGAATACGAACCGCAGGATCAACGATATCGCCCAGGAGGTAGGATATACGGATACCAGCTACTTTTACCGGAAGTTTAAGCAGTGCTACGGGGTGTCCCCGGCTTCCTTACGAGAGATGAAAAAATATTAGGGACCTGTAACGTTTTCGCGCAGAGATTTTACAATGCAGACTATAAGGGCAGCGGCTGTGACCAGTATCCAGCTTGTAACAGTGGCGCCCCACCCCAGATGGTCCACCATGACCCCAATGGAAAAGGTGGAAACCGCGGTGCCGAGATAGGCCACAGAGTTCAGAAAGCCGGATACTGTGGAGACCCGGCCCTGCTTTTCGTAGTTCAGGGGCAGCAGATTGACAAATAAGGTGTTGACTGCCATCATGGAGGCGGTGATGAGCGCGAACAGAATCACGGTCAGGACGATGGACAGACTGCCTGCCAGACGGATTCCGGCCAGCGCGGCAGAGGCCAGCAGGAAAAAGGGAACGGCAGCCTTCATGGCCCGTCTGCCTGTGCGGCGGTATATATACTGTGCGGCATAGGCACCGGTGAGATTTACAATGGGCAGAACGGTGGTCACCAGCACAGAGAGAGACGGAGAGGTCAGAAAGGTTTTGCTGATAAAGGTCGGCACCCAGGTGGCTACTCCGTCTTTCAGCATTCCGTGGATCAGTACCGGAAATACTACGGCCAGCAGGCCGGAGCTGAAGAGAAGAGAGGAGAAAGGTACAGCCTTTGATGTGTCTTGCGGTTTAAAGCCCGAGACATCCGGGGCCGCGGTATCTTCCTTCCCGCAGCTCTGGCTGTAACGCTCAATACGGCCGAAACCCAGGGACCAGACAGCAGCCATGACGCCCAGGCAGAGGGCTGCCGCACCGAACACGGCTTTCCAGCCTGCCAGCCACATGACGGCCGCTGCCAGGAGATAGGCGCCCAGAGTCCCGGCCACCTGTGAGGACACAATGTGGATACAATAGCGTACCTTCTGCATTTCCTGCAGCATTTCCGCAAAAATACGGATGATGGGAGGCCAGATCATGGACTGGGCGTATCCGTTGATGCCCCAGACCAGGGACATGAGGAAGAAGGAATCCACAAATCCCATGATGAGATTAGCGGCAGCGGCGGCGGCGAGACCGGTAAATATCATATGTCCGGGATGGAACCGGTCTCCCAACAGGCCGTTGCACATCTGCCCAATGCCGTAGGCAAAGAAATATACCATACTGATAAACCCTGCCTGGGACCCGGCAAGCACCTGCTCCTCGATCATGGCTGTCATGGCGGAAGAGAAATTCAGCCGTCCGATATAGGAGGTAAAGTAGGCCAGCCAGCACAGGAGGAACAGATAGAATGCCATTTTACTGCTTTCAAGTTTGTGAAATCTTTTCATGAGAGATACCCCTTTTTTCTTTTTTCGTTCTTCAATATACACCAGAACGGAAAAAGGAGAAATGGATATATCACCATTTTAAAGTAGATATTTCTACATGGGTTTACCGGATCGGCATTGCTGCCGGTACTGAAGGGGTGTGACCCCGGTTGTCTTTTTAAAGACCCGGAAAAAATACTGGCTGTCCTCATAGCCCACGCTTTCCGCGATCTCAATCACGCTCAGGCCGGTATCTTTCAGATACTCCCTGGCCTTTTCCATGCGAACCTCTGTGATATAGTTTACCGCGGAACGGTTCAGCTCCTTTTTGAAGACAGAGGAGAAGTAGTTTGGACTCATGTTGTAGAGTTCCGCCAGGCCGTTTATGGACAGATTTTCGTTGTAATGCTTTTTTATATACTGAGTGGCAAGCTGTATCTTGTCCTTGGAACTGGCATCCTGCATTCCACGTTTGCTGATGCAGTCCGTGATAATATCCGAGATATAGCGGTGGATCCTTTCCGGGAGGCAGAGTTCATCCAGGATCCGGAAATTGTGGAGAAGGTCCTCCACACCGATGTACTTGCGTATCTCCGGCTCATAGTATTTCAGGAGGAGATTCAGGATGCGCACCCAGAGGATGCGGATGTAGGAGACGCCGCAGCTCTGGAGCATTTCCTCTGAGAATAACTGGGACAGAAGCTTGAGGATACCGTTGACATTGCCCTGGATCAGGTACTGTTCCAGAAAGTACAGCTCTGAGGCGGGAAAGGACTTCCCGGAGAAGACGGTGTTGTCCTCATAAAAATAGAGATTGCCGTCACCGTAGATGGTCCGCTGGCGAAGGGCGGATTCCGCCTCCCCCAGGATTCCCGCAAAGAGTCTGCCGGTCTGGCTGCTGGTGCCCATGGTCAGGTAAATGCCCATCTTCTTCTCCAGAACAGCCCGCATCTCCAGGAAGAACTGTTCCACCTCCCGGCGGAGCATGGATTCCTCACTGCCGCTGCTCTCAAAGACGGCATACATCTGACGCCGGTGGATGATACTGTTCACCAGAAGGACCTTGCTGGGTGAGCTGATCTCGTCAAATACATTCTTGACGGCAAAGCGGATCAGCTCCGTGTCGTCTTTACAGAAGTTGTTCTCACAGCTTTTCTCCTCAATGTTGACAATGCCCAGGAGAAGGCGGTTTCCGGGAGCGGAGGAGATCTTATGGTAGAATGCGGGATATTTGCCTTTTCCGAATTTCTCGTCTTCAGGCTCATGGAGGAGAGCATTGACCTCCTTTTCCAGGGTGTACGCAGTGTTCTCCTCCTCCAGCTTCTTCCTGGAGGTGATGTCCCGGCGTATTCTCGTGTCCAGTTCTACCTGTGTGAGCAGTTTGTCCATACCCTCTTTCAGGTCCTGGTTTGACAGAGGTTTCAGCAGATAAGCACTGGCGCCCAGAGTTAAGGCGGTTTTGGCATATTCAAATTCGGCGTAACCGCTTAACACCATGAAGCGCAGATGAGGGGAGAGTTTCTTGGCCTCCCGGATGAAGACCAGACCGTCCATATCAGGCATCCGGATGTCTGTGATGACAATGGATATGGAATTTTCTCTCACTGCCTCCAGTGCCTCTGTTCCCGTCTCCGCTTCCAGAATCTCACCAAATGCAAACCCCAGATAATTAAGACGTGCGATCAGGCCTTTTCTTATAAGCTCCTCGTCATCTGCTATCAGCAGGTTCCTTTTCATCTGTTTTTTCTCCTTTCCGAATGAGCGGCAGGCGCAGATCAAACTGACTGCCGTAGTGAAGGGTACTCTTTATGGTGATTCCGTACTGGTCCCCGCAGGCGAGCTTGATCCTCTGGTTGACATTGCGGATACCAATGCTGAGTCCGGTATGGGTAAGATCGTCAGCCACATTTATGGAGCGGTTCAGCTCCTCCACTTTCTGGATATCCATGCCGATGCCGTCATCCTCCACACGTATCATCAGACTGTCCTCCTCCTCCCAGGCGGAGAGTTCCAGGGTGCCCGTGGTGGTCTGTTTTACCAGGCCGTGAAGAATGGCATTTTCAACGATGGGCTGCAGGATGAAGCGGAGCGTCATGGCATTGTCTGTATCCACGGAGATGTTGTAGAACACTTCAAAACGGTTTCCGTACCGTTTTTTTATGATAAAGATATAATTCTGCACGTGGCCCAGCTCCTGTGCCACTGTCACAAATTCCCCGTAATTCTTCCCAAGGTTGTAGCGGAAGATCTCCCCCAGCCTCTGGCAGATATCGCAGATGTCAAATACCTGTTTTACAGCAGCCATGGAGCTGATGGTCTCCAGAGTGTTGTAGAGAAAGTGGGGGTTGATCTGGAGCTGCAGATTTTTCAGCTGTGCCTCCTTGTTCTCCAGTTCGCGGATATAGTTTTTCTGGATCAGGGCATCCAGTTTGCCCAGCATATGGGAAAACTGGCGGTCCAGCTCTGCCACCTCATCGTTGCCGGATATAGGTCCGTAGATGTTCAGATCACCGGTCTCCGCTTTGTGGAATTTTTGTACCAGACACCTGATCCTGACTGAAAAGTTACGGCTGTAGAGCCAGGACCAGAACAGGATGAGCAGGATAACGCAGAGCATGATGGGCAGGATCATCTGTCTGACTGCCTGCTGTTTGACCGTGAGCTGATGATTGTCGAACAGAAGCAGGACATGCAGGGCACATTTTTCCAGTTCCTCGTGCTTGATGGTATAGCCGTCAACCAGTTCCGAGGAATCCCCGGCCGTAAGCCATGCGTCCAGCAGGTAATTCTTTTGTGGCGCTGAGGAATAGAGGATTTTGCTGTCATCGCCGTAGACAATGACCTCATAGGAGGAATCCCCCTCATTGGCTGTGTCTGCGGGCTTGAAGACCAGATCCATGTACAGGTCCAGTTTCAGAAAGCCGAGCTGTTCTTTTTCATAATTGTGGATATTGACATTTTCAATGTTTTTGACAAAGGAGAGAACAGGAACATTGCCGGCGCTGGAGATATAGCTGAAGCTGTTTTCCCTGATCGCGCGCTCCTGCAGAAACCATTCCTCGTGTCCGGCCTCCTTGACCATGGAAGCCCGTTTTCCGTATACGGGATACTCATCAATATCAGAGTAGAGCATACAGTTGCGGATCTCTCTTTGACGGTCCAGCAGCAGGGATTTTGTCACCTCACTGCTGATCTGTTCCCCTTTGATGTAAGGACTTTCTGTCTTGTCCACCAGGGTTTCCAGAATCACGGTGTTGTCGGCAATGACATCCAGGCTGTATCGGTACTGGGTCAGCTTTTCGTCAATGTTTTTTATATATTGGGAGGTCATCTGCCGGTAGGATTCGGAAAGCTCTGTCTTGACCATATTCTCCAGCTTATAGAACAGAAAAAAGGTGATGGACAGGGTGGGGATCAGGCTGATCAAAAGTGTAAAGACGACAAGCTGCGTAAAAATGCGGTGCGAATAGATACCCTTCCATTTCATAACATCACATCCATGGCTGACGGCTCTGTCCTGTAAGATGCAGAACAGGCGCTACACAGACCAGGTTTTCTATCTCCGCAGTTTTATCATATAATTTCGGAATGACAGATTCCGCGCCCTTCAGTCTTTCTATGGGGAAAGCCTGGTCCGGGGCAGCCGTGTATGTATCTGAGGATGTTTTGAGTGTGATCAGAAACTGTGAGGAATCCTGCCGGGAAAAGCCGGGTTTCTTCGTGTCAGCCAGATGAAACGTAAGGGAGCGGCTGTCAGGGGCCACGGAGACTTCCAGGATGGGCCCTTTGGAAATGCAGGTCTTCTGGCTGCGGATGGCCTGTTCCAGTTCTGCTGCGGTATCTCCCCCGGGTTCCCCTTTCACAAAGGTGGCGAACTGGTTTCCCATCTCCCAGCGTCCGTGCAGATCCATACCGCAGGTTATGGCAATGGGCCAGCCCTTCAGCACCAAATCTTCCCAGAGCAGCAGCCCCTTTTCATTGACCTGGCGGAGTGGTTCGGGATTATTGAAGATCTCAATAAAATCCACGCAGCTATAGTCAGTAAGCTCCATCTCAAAACGGCATCCCCGGGCAAAGGGGTAACCATAGGAATACGGATGGGCAATGCCTGCCAGAGCGTTTTTATCCCGGATGGCCTGAAACAAAAGTTCAGGGCGGCGGCGGTCAATGGTTTCCCAGGGAACATACTCCTTTAAGTTCAGACAGAGGATATGTCCGTAGTAGGTGGTGTATTCCATGCCGTAAATACACTGTATGCCGGAACTGTTCTCCAAGAGCAGCTTCTGCATCTTGGGATGGCCGGAGATGGTATTATGGTCTGTAAGGCCGAAGGCATCTACCTGATCTGCCTCCATCCATCGAAGCAGGTCCTCACACGTGAGGGAAGCGTCGGATTCTGTGGTGTGATTGTGTAATTCCAGTCGTTTGTACATGAAAACCTCCTTATCGGGCAGAGACCTGCAGTGTGTAGTGTGTGTCATCCATGAGGACATTGAAGACGAGTACAGTCACTTTCAGAACTCCTTCAAGATCCGTCTGAGGGATACAGCCCTCAGTGGCCAACGAGGAGCAAAAGTGCATATGTCTGTTGGTGAGCTGGCGGTGGATGCAGCCTATGAAGCGGTCATTGAGCATTGCCAGTGTGTGTATCTCGGTCTTGGCACTGTCCATGATCTCCTTTACCGGGTCTGCGCCGGGAGGCAGTTCCAGGCCGTAATTGCTGCGGCAGTAGTCTGTCAGCTCACGGATCACGTCCTCTGTCACATCCTCGGCTGTGTACTTCTGCTTATCAAAAGAAAACTCGATATCCAGTTCTTCGTATTTCCGGTCCAGGCATACGGTATAGGATATCTGCCCGATAAAATCTTTGGACAGGGTCCCTCCAACTTTATAAAGTACTTTCATAGATGTCTCTCCTCCTGAAAAAAGTGTTAATAGAATTTGGGTAAATGATACTACATATAAAATGGGGATTCAATAGATTTGAGATTATCGTAGAATTGTCCATTATTTTTCTGAGAAATCTTCATTCTTTTTCCGAAAGAAAGTGCTTTATAATATGCCCATGCCGATTTTCGGAGGCAGAATTTTGAGAAAAGAGGATAGAAGATGCAGAAGAGAACATTGTATCAGTCCGGAAAATTTTACAAGGGAAATCTCCACACACATACCACCCGCTCAGACGGCAGCAGCGAACCGGAGGAGACTGCAAAGCGGTACAGACAGGAGGGGTATTCCTTTCTGGCTATCACGGACCACTGGGTCTACGGAGTGCATGAGGAGCTGAACCGGGAGGATTTTCTCATATTTCCCGGTACAGAGCTGGATTTGGAGCTTCCGGAGCGCAAGGACCATCATCTTGTGAGCATAGGTCTGCCAGAGACGAACCGGATTCCCGATCATTACCGTTTTGAAAGGGAGAGAACAGGCAATACCCTGTGTACGCCACAGAGGATCATTGAATATATGGCCCAGCGGGGCAATGTCACTATCTATGCCCATCCTTACTGGTCCAAGGTGGATTCCACGGATATCAAGAATCTTCACGGGCTGCTGGGAATGGAAATCTACAACCATGTGGCAGAGTTTGAGGACAGCAACGGAAACTCCGAGACATATTACGATCATTTTCTGTATGTGAGGAACAGGACGTATTGCTTTGCGGCGGATGATACCCATGAACTGGGACCGTACAGCATGGGCGGGTTCATTATGGCAAAGGCCCGGGAGCTTACCCACAGAGGTATCTTCGAGGCGCTGAGAGACGGAAGCTTTTATGCCTCTTCAGGCCCTTTGATCCATGATTTTTATGTGGAGGACAATACGGCCTGTGCCTCCTGCAGTGGTTGTACGGATATTTATTTCAAGACACCGCACAGAAGCGGACATCTTCACAATGAGGAAGGCAAGTTAAAGGGAGGAACCTTTGTGCTGAATGGGGATGAGGAATATGTACGGCTTGTGGTGAAGAACGCAGCCGGGGAAAAAGCATGGTCCCAGCCAATCTGGCTGTGGCTATTATGATCTGGGAGGAAGAGGTATGAAACTGGTTACTTTTAATATCCGCTGTGATTTCGGACAGGATGGAGAAAATTGCTTCTGCCGCCGCAGGGATCTGATCACTGCGAAGATTCGGAGGGAACAGCCGGATATCATCTGTTTTCAGGAGGTGCTGCCCCATGTGGCAGTGTGGCTGAAGGAGAACCTTAAGGGGTATTATGTGATCGGATGCGGCAGGGACGTAAACCTGGAGGATGAGCAGGTGTCCGTGGCATACCGCAGGGACAGGGTGAATCTGATCTCCATGGATACGTTCTGGCTGTCGGATGAGCCTTATGTGCCGGGAAGCCGCTACGCGTGCCAGAGCATCTGCCCGAGAGTCTGTACCGGGGCCGTGTTTTCGTATAGCGGGGGGCCGGGAAAGGCATATCTGTTCCGGCTGTATAATATCCATCTGGACCATATGGGCGGGGAGGCCAGAAGGCTGGGGCTGGAGCTTATCTTAAAAAGAGCGGACCGGGAATCGGCCTTTCAAAACATTCCCGTGATCCTGGCAGGGGATTTCAACGCGGAACCGGACAGCCCGGAGCTTGCAGTCCTGAAAAGCCGCAGGGAATTTACAAACGTCACGGAGGGAATCGGTGTCACCTATCACGGATTCGAGCCGGAGGATATGCCGGAGCGGATTGACTACATCTATGCCGGTGCGCCGTTTGTCTGCCAAAGTGTTGAAAAATGGGAAGACAGGGAAGGGGATGTCTGGCTGTCTGACCATTACCCCATCTGCGCGGTACTGGAACCCGGGGACTGCGGGGAATAGAAATGTCCATGAAATAATTAATTTTTATCCATTGTGGAAAATCGCCCGGAAAAAATATAATAGAGACCAGAAGGAAGGAGGAAACCAAATGCAAACGGCAAAAAGTTTGGGAAAGAAAAAGAAAGAAAAGCAGCCAAAACAGCCAAAGCAGCCCATTGGAAAACGGCTTATCCGTTACTGGCCCCTGTACGTGATGCTGCTGCCGGCAATTATCTATTACGCGTTGATCTGCTATGTGCCCATGGCCGGTTCTGTGCTGGCTTTTAAGGATTACTCTTTTAACAAGGGTATCTGGGGAAGTCCCTGGGTGGGGCTTAAATATTTCAAGACCTTTTTTGAAAGCTATGATGCCCCCAGGCTGATCCTGAACACATTCAGGATCGGGTTTATCAAATGTGTGCTGGAGTTTCCATTCGCCATTATTCTGGCACTGATGCTCAATGAGATTAGGAACATGAAATTTAAGAAGGTGACGCAGACCATCACATATCTGCCGCATTTCCTGTCATCGGTCATCATTGTCACAATGCTTCAGAGAATCCTCGCACCGGATACCGGTATTCTGAACCAGCTTATAGCTGGCATGGGAGGAGACGGGGGCACATTTTTTATGATGGATGCCAAGTATTTCTTAAAAATCCTGTTTTCCATGGATCTGTGGAGGAATATCGGATGGGATTCCATTATCTATCTGGCTGCCATCA
>ERZ507401.60-NODE-60-length-39439-cov-5.3538_pt1 | contig 39439 bp, 30 predicted proteins | sample MGYA00513724_ERZ507401 | MGnify/ENA metagenome assembly ERZ507401
ATCGGACATCACCGCCATTTGCATCCGGTCTCTCGGATTACGGGCAATATTACCGTCAAACCCTTCAGACAACACAGCACCCACATTCGCATACGGCTGGTCTGCAATATGATCCAAACCTATGATACGGGGAATATACCAACGCTGCATGTAAATACCATCACGTTGTTCGTGGAAATAGTCAATCGTACCACTCAGCTTATCGTCAAACATAGAGAAGTCGAGTCCAAGGTCATGCTTCTTCGCCACCTCCCAGGTAATGTTTCTTGCTGCCACTTTCGAATAAGTCAATCCGGTATAATAATAACCGCCTGCACCTATATCACCATAAAAATAGGAGTTTTTATTATCTTCGCTAAATTTCGATATATACGGGAAACGCTTCCTTACCTCATCTTCTACATCATCACTACTTATCTTATCATTACCCACCTTACCGTAAGAGTAACGCAGTTTAAACATATTCAACCATTTGAGGTGTTTCTTCACGATGGGTTCTTCTGCAATATTCCATGCAACGGAATAGGCCGGGAAGAATCCGAATTGATGGCCTGTGGCGAAGTTCTCAGAACCGTTGTAACCAAAATTAAAGTCGAAAAAGTAGCGATATTTCCATCCGTAGGTAAAGCGTCCTGCAATTCCCTGGTGACGCTTTTGGATACTCTGCACAATCTTATCATACGTGGCGGTATGATTGTTAGGCGATGTGTTAGTAAGCTTATCCTGCGAGTACTTCATAACAGCTCCTACCATGTGGTCGCCGAATGTGCGGTTGTAGTGCAGTTCTGCTTCCAGATTCTCATACCGTTTTCCGGTCGAATACATCGTTCCGTCCATCAGTTTTTCCTGTTCTATTCTTCTGAACTGGAGTTCTCCGTCGGAAGTGCGCTGACGTTCTGCCAACCAACTTTCCGGCCATTTGTAACGGTTATCCACATTCTCCGTATAGGTATCGAAACCGAAACGTCCGTAAAACTTCAATCCCGGTGTGATAAACTTCAAATCTTGCTCAAGATTCACTGTAGTCTGTATCTTGTTTTTCCATGTTTCCTGATACCCTTGCTGAGTAGTCAGTACCCACGGATTTCTTTTTCCCGAATTACCGACTGCCGCCCATTTGCCGTCACTATACTGCACCGGTGAAGCAACCGGATTGTATCCCATTAATGACTTCCAGATTTCATGATACTGAGCACCCGGCAAATTCTGTTTGTCCAAGTAACCTGCAACACCAAGTTTTATCAACGTAGTTTTTGTCAAATCGATGTCTATATTCATACGGTAATTCCAGCGATGATAGTTGGCATTGGTGTTATAGTCCTTCATTGCACGATCGGTCTCATACATACCGCCTTCATTTACATAACTGGCAGAAATGAAGTATCGTGCTATGGTACCGCCACCCGTCAAGTCGATAGTGGCACGATAAGTGGGAGCCCCCTTTTTCAATATCATATCCATCCAATTCACATTGGGGAACAGGTCTTGATCCAAACCATTCTCAAACAACAACAAATCGCTGTCGGTATAAGCTGGAGATTGGTTGCGGGCAAGCAAAGCTTCATTCGTTAAACGTGCATATGTGGGTCCATCCACAAATTCAGGAGTCATGGTACGCATATTATAAGAGCTTTCCAATTTGGCATTGACACGAAGTTTTCCTTCTTTACCACGTTTAGTAGTAATCAGAACTACACCATTTGCACCTCGTGAACCGTAAATGGCAGTTGCTGAAGCATCTTTCAACACAGAGAAATCTTGGATATCTTCCACATTGATTTCATTCATACTACGTTCAAAACCATCCACTAGCACCAATGCACCTCCTCCGGCACCAAAAGTGGAGATACCACGAATCCAAAACTCGGAAATATTGTCTCCCGGTTGTCCGGAGGTCTGGCGCGCCATCACACCCGCCACGTTACCGGCAAGGGCATTCGTGATACTTGCAGTAGGGGTACGCAGTTGAGACACATCGACCGTAGTAACGGCACCCGTCATGGTCACTTTCTTCTGAACACCGGTTCCTGTGATAACAACATCATCGTAAACGGTTTCTTTCGATTCTTGCATAATCACATTGATATTTTTGTCTTCTTTCACAAAAACTTCCTGCTTTTCAAAGCCTACATAAGAAAATATCAAAAAAGAATAGTGAGGGACTTTTATTCTATAACGCCCGTTTATATCCGTTACCGTACCAAATCCCGGAATGTTCTTCGCCGTTACGTTTACACCGACCAAAGGCCCTTTATTTACATCCGTGACAATTCCCGTCACTTCATACGAAGTTTGCTCGTTTTGAGAGTAGACTGAAGTGGCGCAACCTACTATCAATAAAAATAATAAGATTATATTTCTCATACTCATTTGTGCTTAATATAGTATTATTCTGTTGTCATATAACGAATAGCTTTATTGTTTATATCTCCAATGTAGAATGTTTCGTCTATAGGGTCGTAAGCCAAACCGGCGGGACCATCAAAACGCGCTTCGTGCAACGGATCACCATCTACATAGCCCTTGACTTTACCATCAGCATTCCTGTTACTCCGCCCGGCTATAATGGTGGCTATTCCATATGGATCGATTTTCCAGATGCAATGATTCTCTTTGTCACAAACATAGAAATCGTATTGGTTCTTGTCAGGCCCCACTCCTTCGCCATAGTCTTTGTTCTTAACAAACACACCGTTCCACAAAGTATTGAATCGGGCACTGGTTCCAACTCCTTCCTGACAACCTTTTTCCTCAATCACTCCAGCAACAATAGTCGGTTTGCCAAATGTCTTAGTTTCTTCGTTATAATTCGATCTGATAACTGCACCGACATTACTGGAAATCAAATATATAAATTTATTGGACGGATGTTTTATCAATACCGAACGCGATCCCTCCACATTCGATATCGCACTTAAACTGAATTGTTCTTCTGCATTACTGTCCACATTAGGAATATCTCCGTTACGTACCATTTTATAGACTTTTCCATTCCACCAAACACTATAAAAGACAGTTCCGTCATTCATACATATTACACTATAAGATGTCCTTCCGTAATTATAGGGACGAATCCGTCTGAAATTTTCACGACGGAGAGCATAATAAATGTTTGCCCGAGTAGTACCGTCATAACCATGGTCATCGGTAAACAACAATGTATCTCCTTCCATTGTAAAAGTGAAAGAATACATCGTATTATATCCTGTACGTGGAAAGAGACGTTTCACAGTCCGTTGTGTCAGGTTTACCAAATGAAGACCATTCGTCCAGTTTGCAGAAAAAAGCAACCTGTCATCTCCTTCTTTATACTTCGGGTCAAACACCAGACAGTCGTTGGATGGAAGAGAGGCGCCTTCGTCAAACGAGCCTTCCTGCCAGGGAGAATTTCCATCTTCATCTACCCTACGCAACATAGTACCTATAATTGTTGCAGGAGTATATTTGAATTCCTCTTCAAATGTATAGTCTGTAACAACATTCCCGTCCGGCCCGTCTACACGGACATTAATTTTGCCGTCAAAAGCCTTTGGGGGAACCATACAGTAAATGCTTGTTCCATCCACACCGATAGTTTTGGCTTTCTCTCCGCCAATCGTAATGTGAACTTTAGCAGGATCACTGCCAAAATTACTACCTTCAATATACAAGCGGGTTCGCATCCCTCCTCTTTTAGGAGTGAAATCCGTAAACACTATTGGTTGAGATGGGTCATACTGAGTAATATCAACCTTATTATCCTTACAACCAATAAAGAATAAGTAACAAATCAATACTACAATTAGGTGTTTATTCATAAAATAAAAAAATTAAAAAGATTAATAAATATGATCTTCAGTGTTTGCAAATTAAGGCAATCCAACCAAGAATTCAGAACATTATTTTACAATAAAAAGCTAAAATTCTGCCATTCTCATAATCCAAGCAAAAAGATATTAAATTGTTTTCGCAATACTGTGCTAAACCTATATTTGGCAGAATTTTGTCTTTTTTATGCAGAATATTAGCCTGAATTTCTCATAAAACTTCGGTTATTTGCAACAATCAAACGCGAAGTATATAAATATGCACGGATATATGAAGAAACAAAAACTTTATGTAGCAGGATTCTTGCTCCTATTGCTAATATGGACAAGCGGATGCAAGCCCGCCAAGGAAGTAGATGCTCCTTTATCGCTGACTTGGGAAATGGGTGAAATCCATCCCGAAGAAGGAACGTACGAAAACTCCTTTATATTGAAAAATCTTTCGGACGCTCCGGTCGGTAAAGACTGGGTGATTTATTATGCACAACTCCCCCACCATATACAACAAGAAACATCACCGAAGGTAAAAGTAGAATGGATTAGCGGCACCTATCACAAGATATATCCAACCGCAGAATTCACTTCACTGGCCCCGGGTGATTCGATGCGGGTAACATTTCAGTGTGACGGTGCAGTGCCCAAAACCTCACATGCTCCCGAAGGTAGCTATTGGATAAGCCAGTCGGGTGTGGGAAAGGGACGGCCATTACCGGTGGAGTTACGTATCATACCGTTGGCTCCAACCGAGGCACAAACCGCCTTCCTGCATCGGCTTTATGAAACAAATGCACGTTTGCAACAGTACCCTTTACAGGAATTACGTCCCGTTGATATCTTACCGGCAGTGAAACAAGCCATACCTGCCGAAGGTGAGATGCTTATCGGAAGCAAGATTGCCCTGTCATTCCACAAAGACTTTGCCAATGAAGGAAAATTGCTGAAAGAAAAACTGGAAAATACATACGGAGTGGAAGTAACAACGGAAGCAGAGGAAAGCATCCTATTGGAATATCTTCCCGAAGACCAGGAAGTACCAAACGATGAGTACTACGAACTGGACATCAACAACCGCCAAGCAATCGTGAAAGGCAGGACATCGCATGGCATCTTCAACGGAACACAGACCCTGCTGGCAATGTTGAAAGGACAGGTAGAGACATTGCGACTGCAAGCTGTATCTGTCCGTGACTATCCCGACCTCTTGTACCGCGGACAAATGCTCGATATCGTCCGGAACTTCACCACAGCAGAGAACCTGAAGAAGTTGATAGACATCACTGCATCTTATAAACTTAACACATTTCATTTTCATTTCTCGGACGACGAAGGCTGGCGTCTGGAGATACCCGGGCTGGAAGAACTTACTTCGGTAGGAGCACGCCGCGGACACACTACGGATGAAGCCGAATGCCTGTATCCTGCTTATGAAAACGGATACGATCCGAATGCCCCTACATCGGGAAACGGCTTCTACAGTCGTGCCGAATTCATCGACCTGTTGCGTTATGCTGCCGAACGGCATGTACAGGTAATTCCGGAAATAGAGTCACCGGGACACGCACGGGCGGCCATCACAGCCATGAAGGCACGGTATGAAAAATACATCGGTTCGAACCCGGAGAAGGCTACCGAATATATGCTACATGACCCGCAGGATAGTTCCCGATATATCTCCGCACAATGGTATACGGACAATGTTATGAACGTGGCAATGCCTTCCACCTACCGTTTTATAGAAAAGGTGGTACGGGAAATAAAAGAGATGTATCGCGAAGCAGGTGTCCCTCTGACAATGATTCATGTCGGCGGTGACGAAGTTGCGGAAGGGGCCTGGACCGGTTCCCCCCTATGCATGCAACTGATGAAGGAGAAAGGAATGTCACGGACACACGACTTGGCGGAATATTTCATCACCCGTGTATCCGAATGCCTGCAACAACAGGGTATTTCATTCGGCGGTTGGCAGGAAGCTGCATTAGGGCATCGTACGGAAACGCATGCCACTCTCACTCCGCGGGTCGGTGGCATCTATTGCTGGAGCACGGTTGCCGAATGGGGAACAGACGAGATTTCTTATCAAATAGCCAACAACGGCTATCCGGTGATTCTTTGCAACGTGAACAACTTCTATCTGGATCTGGCTTACGACCCTCATACTGACGAACCGGGACACTTTTGGGCAGGATATGTAGACGAATCCAAATCCTTCTCCATGCTGCCGTATCGGGTATACCGCTCTTCACGTACCACAATGGCAGGACATCCAGTGTCGCCCGATTCCATGGAAATCGGTAAAACCGTCCTGACCGCATCGGGAAAACAACGAATCAAAGGCGTACAAGCACAACTATTTACAGAAACCATCCGGAATTACCAACAAGTAGAATATTATACATTTCCTAAAATAATGGGACTGGCAGAACGTGGCTGGAATGCACATCCGGTTTGGGAAAGCTTATCAGGAAACACAGAAGCACAGGCATACGAGCAGGATTTGATACAATTCTATCGGAAAATCAGCCGGAAAGAGATGCCCCATTGGGCTCAAAACGGTATCCACTTCCGTTTACCATATCCGGGACTGTGTCTGAAAGACGGAAAGCTATATGCCAACACTTCCATTCATGAAGGACAGATACGGTATACTACGGACGGAACGGAACCGACGGAAGATTCTCCACTATGGGAAACTCCCGTAGACTGCCAAACGGAAGCGATCAAAGCCAAACTTTTTTACTTGGGCAAAGAAAGTATGACAGCAGTGTTAAAGGTAAAACAAGATTAAGGATAACAAAAAGCAGGAAGAGGGTGTTTTGGAACACCCTCGCCTCAATTTTCAAAAGCCACATTATTGCATGTTACCAGAAAATATATATCTTTGTTCCATGATGATTTCGTTTCAGAGAATATCTGAAACAATGTAGAATTGGAAATATCATGAAAAGCATATTTATTTTTTTCTTTTATATCATTCTTTTTACAGGACCTCTGTCAGCCTCCGTCATTTTTCCTTTCAAAAAGTACCAAGTATCCGATGGTCTATCACACAACACGGTATGGTCTATTCTTCAGGATTCTTATGGTTTTATCTGGATAGGAACAAGTAACGGTCTGAATCGCTATGACGGATATACGAGCCGGACATATCGACATGTGGAAGGAGTTTCCCGCTCATTGGGGAATAACTTTATATCTTCTCTGATGGAAGATAATCAGGACATATGGATAGGCACCAATAATGGTGTATATATCTATCACCGTTCTACGGATGATTTCTCTTTTTTCGACAAGAAAACACGATACGATGTATTTGTCAGTTGTGAAGTGACCGAAATATGGAAGTCGGACAATGGATTGATTTGGATTGCCACCCTGGGGCAAGGTATATTTGTATACAATCCACAGACAAATATCCTGCGACAGAACATTCTACAAACCTCATTCGCCAAAGATATCTGTCAGGGAGTGGACGGACGTATCTATATTTCCTCTATACACAAAGGAATATTTGTATTCGACCGGATGGGGTACTTCCTGTCTACCCTTTCCACACTTACGGACGAAGCAGAAGAAAAAAAGAAAGTAAATGCTCTGTTAAGTACGTCAGAAGGCATCTGGTTCAGTACTGAAAATATACTGAAGTGTTATTCCGAAAAAGAAAAAACAGTAAAAAGTTATCTGCTTCCTCCCTCTGCCTCTATCCTCTACATGATAGAATATGACAGCGAACAACTATTGATAGGCACGAATGCGGGACTTTTCCTTTTCGGCAGGCAAAGCAAAGAATGGAAGAAAGTAGAAACTGCAGACGAATATGCCATGAGTAATCCGGTAGTAAACGCAATGATGCTGGATGCCGAGGGAACTCTTTGGCTGGCAACAAACGGAGGGGTGAATTACATGCCGCGGCAATTACGGAGATTTGAACATCACATCATCCCCATGGTACAGAAAACCGCCCAAGGCGTCAACACTTTTTGCGAAACAGAGAATGGAGAGGTGTATATAGGCACCCAACACGGATTATGGCTCTACCGACCGCAGACACAAAGAATGACGGAATGTGTATTATCTCCGTATACTGAAAGAAAATACAACATCAGTACTTTACATCTGGACGGTGAACGGCTTTGGATTGGCACACATGAAAACGGACTGTTCAGATACGACCTGAAAACCGGAGTTACAAGAAATTACATCCATTCCGACCGTATGACGAAAACACTCTCAAGCAACAATGTTATGTCAATCGGCAACGACCATAAAGGCAACATTTACATAGGAACCAGCATGGGTCTTTGCACCTACAATGAAGAACAGGATAATTTCTTTGTGAATATATACATAGGAGCCATGACTCCCGTGACCGATATATATGAAGATTCCAACAGAAATCTATGGATTGCCACCTCCAACTTGGGAGCTTTCTGCTATTATCCAAACGGGCAATGGAAACACTATGAACAAAGAGGCAACTCCTCGATAATTCCCGACAATACCATAACGACCTTGTTCGAAGACAGTAAAGGGGTAATGTGGCTGGGAACCAATGGAAACGGACTATGCTATTTCTCTCCAGAACAGAAACGTTTTGTCAACAACTGTCCCGAAAACAGGCTATTACAGAATGTAACCATCTATTCCATCGAAGAAGACCGGAACGGTAACTTCTGGATTTCGACAGAAAAAGGGTTGTATAAAATCGACCGGAAAACAAACCATGCACGCTTATTTACCTTCAATGACGGTTTACTGAGCAATCAATTCATTGCCGGCGCTTCTTTATTAACATCAGACGGCAGGTTGTATTTTGGTGGCACCAATGGTTTCAACGCTTTCATCCCCGAACAGATAACAAAAAACACGTATGTCCCACAAGTATATGTGACTGACATCCATTTCCCCTATTCCAATGACGAGAATACCTCTCAGGAAGCGGCAAACATTCATGAAGAACTTCTCTATCTGAAAAAAGAAATCAGATTGCCCTACCAGAAGAATAGTTTCACCCTTGATTTTGCAGCCCTGAGTTACGGAGAGTCACAAAGAAACCAATACAACTATATACTGAAAGGAATAGACCCGGCATGGATTCGAAATACAACTACCAACTCTGTATCTTACAATCACCTACCTCCCGGTGAATACACATTTATGCTAAACGGTTCGAATAACGATGGAGAGTGGAACCGGGAAACTACGATGCTGAAGATTATAATCACACCGCCATGGTGGCAGAGCTCTTGGGCATACATAGCCTATTCATTACTCCTGACAAGTATCATTATCTACGCAGGATATCGCTGGAATCTATATGTCAAACGCAAGTACAAACGGCGGATGGAAGAATTCAACCTTGCCAAAGAAAAGGAGACTTATAAACTAAAAGTCAACTTCTTCGTCAACCTCGTACATGAAATACGTACGCCGCTCAGTCTGATTTGCCTGCCATTGGAGAAATTACGAGAAAATAAGAGGGAGGATGAATATGTGTCGATGATCGATAAGAATGTAAATTATCTGTTGAATATCACCAACCAGCTCCTCGACTTTCAAAAAATAGAAAGTAATGGAGTGCAATTAAATCCCAAACCTTGCCATCTGAATCTCCAACTTGCCTCCATCTATGAACAATTCCATAATATTGCGGCATTGAAGGATATTGAACTGTCAATCGTTCTCCCGACAGAAGATATATATATTTCTATCGATATTGACAAAATAAGAACTGTCATAGTCAATTTATTAGGAAATGCAATAAAATATGCCCAATCACACATAGAATTAAAATTGAAGACTACGGAGGATACAATCACGATTCAGGTAAACGATGACGGATGTGGTGTGCCCAAAGACCAGCAGGAAAAAATCTTCCAATTGTTCTATCAAGTACCGGATGCTCCTTCCGGCAAAGGAACAGGTATCGGGTTGGCTTTCTCCAAAATATTGGCTGAAGCCCACAAAGGAACATTGTCACTACGAGATATACCCTCCGGCGGTTCATCTTTTATCCTGTCTCTTCCAAGAGTAAACATAACCGACACTGTGAATGAAAACTCAGCACATAAGGAAGATATTTGCGAAATGGAAACAAACAAGGAAGTAGATATAGAAAAAGAAAAGATTACACTCTTATTAGTGGAAGACAATCTGGATTTGTTGAATATAACACGTAATTCCTTACAACAATGGTACCATGTAAGATGTGCCGAGAATGGTCGGAAAGCCTTGGAATTATTGGCGGAAGAGAATATCGACATGATTATCAGTGACGTTATGATGCCGGAAATGGACGGTATAGAATTATGTCATCAGATAAAATCAAACATTGAATATTCTCACATACCGGTCATCCTGCTCACAGCTAAGACTACATTGTCTGCCAAAATAGAAGGATTGGAAAACGGAGCAGACGTATACATGGAAAAACCATTCTCAATCAAACAACTACATAAACAAGTTGAGAATCTGATGACATTACGACTGGCCTTCCATCAATTACTAAGCGTTTTTCCAAAAACAAACGACAGTATGTCTGAGCCGGAAAAATATGCATTTTCTTCGAAGGATATGGACTTCATTAAAACGCTGGATGAGATATTGGCAGAACAATTGGACGACATTGATTATTCCGTAAATAATCTGGCAGAAAAAATCAATATGAGCCGTAGCAATTTTCATCGAAAAGTCAAGGCCGTCACTGGTATGACACCCAATACGTATGTGTTGAATTATCGTCTGAACATGGCTGCCCAATATCTATCCGAAGGAATGCGTATCAATGAAGTTGCCTTACAATTAGGTTTTACCAGTTCTTCTTACTTCGCCAAATGTTTTAAACAGAAATTCGGTGTATTACCAAAAGATTACACAAAAACAAAAGAAGTTTGATCTCATAAATATTCTGTAAAAAAAGCAATAATATGTGCCCTTGAACAGTCTAATAGAATTTATTTACTATTTATATCATCCATTTAGAAAAGTATATAAATAATTCTTGGATAACCCAAATGTAATGTCCCCCAAACTTGAATATGGAAGTAATATGATTACCATTAAAACAATCAGTTTTCTTTAAAACCAACTCAGTTCCCGATATATGTTTGAGTACAACCTTCATAAAATCAAGTTATTCTACTGTGTTTGACATATCCTACACTCCCCTCTTTTAGGCTGTCCTCATAAAACTATGACAAAATAACCAACTACATGTGAATACTTTATTCTATCTATTTCAAACTTTTCCGTCATTAAATATCAAATCTTGTAATTATAATCTCTCTTAAAAAGACAGCTACTCCCTATACAAAGATAAATCAAAAACGTCTTGTCTTCACGTTCCGGCTTACGTTTTTCAAAGAAGTTTTCTTCGCGACTTCGTCGGAGAAAATTCCTTTGAAAAAAAACGCTCCGACCACGTTTCTGATTTAATGGAAGGATTATAGGGACTAACTGCGACCGACGTGACGCATAGATCACATTTCCACCATCCCCTTCTTTTTACCAGCATCTCTACAATATTACACAAACTGCACAGTTCCCAAAGTAAATTCATAATTAAAGAAAAACTGTCCCCAATAAAGACAGGGACTCCGGCTCCCTCTGTTCTACATAAATTTCTCTCACCTTATCAACCGGCTTGTGTATTTCTTTTCTTCCTTATTCCCTTTTTCCACCATCATTTTTTCCTTTGAATGACATCTGCTGACATCTAACGACACGTGATGTCACCATTTTGAAAATCAGCACCTTATTCAATTTTAGCTTCTACATTTGGACTGTCAAACGAAAACATTAATCTCAAAATGATGGATCATGGCACAAGAAAAAGAAGTGATAGAAAAACCGAAGCGGACACGCAAAATGCAAAAATCCGCCAAAGAAAAGCCCTATGTGGAACAAATCAACGAACTGCTGTTCGTCCACAACAAAGAGGACCCCAAAGCCGGCGTACAAGCCGTCAGCGAAATTGACGGGAAAGGAAAGGCCAAAACGGTTCCCGCCGAGGAAAAGAACGAAAACTCCTTTCTGAAATTCGAGAAAAACTCCAGTATCCTCGAAAACTTCATCAGGAACTTCTGGAGCCAGCTCAAGGAACCGACACATTTCAGGCTCATACGAATGACCATCCATGATTACAAGCAGAACAAGCAGGCAATCAAGGATTTGTCACAAGGCAAGGAAACGGACGCAGTAAAAGAGTTCCTCAAACGCTACGAAATCCGGCCGAGAGAAAACAAGGAACAGAGTAAAAACGAAAAAGAAACAGAAACGATGGCAAAGAAACAAAAACAAAACCCGCAGGAACAAGGACCACAGCAGACACCACAACCGACAGTTTCAACAGGACAACCGCAGGAACAGCAGGCACCACGCTACCGTTATGACGAGAATATGGTAAACTGGGACGCACTGGAAAAGATGGGCGTCTCCAAAACTTCCCTCGAACAACAGGGACTGCTGGATTCCATGCTGAAAGGATACAAAACCAACAAACTGGTTCCCCTGACACTGACGCTGACAGGTGCCAGGGTCAAACTGGACGCACGCCTCTCATTCATCACCATGCCGGACGGGCAGATCGGTCTGGGTATCCACGGCATCCGCAAGGAACCGGAGCTGGAAAGGCCCTATTTCGGGCACATCTTCACGGAAGAGGACAAGAAGAACCTCCGTGAGACAGGAAACATGGGACGCGTGGCGGAACTGAACCTGAACGGGGGTTCCTATACACCCTGTCTCATCTCCATTGACAAGAATACCAACGAGCTGGTTGCCGTACGGCAGGAAAACGTGTACATACCAAGTGAAGTGAAAGGCATCAGACTGACAGCGGATGAAATAAACGCGCTGAAGGAAGGACAACCGGTATATGTGGACGGAATGACCTCAAAAAACGGAAAGCCGTTCGACGCCACACTCCAATACAGCGCGGAACGCAGGGGGCTGGAATTCATCTATCCGGAAAGCAAGGGGTTCAACCAGCAGAGCCTGGGAGGCGTACAACTTTCACCCAACCAGATCAAAATGCTCAGCGAAGGACATACCATCCTTGTAGAGGATATGAAACGCACCGACGGAGCACTGTTCTCCTCTTTCGTCACGCTGGACAAGGTGACCGGCCGACCGCAATATACACGACATAATCCGGAGAACGGGGAAATATACATCCCGAAGGAAATCTGCAACGTGCTACTGACTCCCGAGGACAAGGAGGCGCTGCGCAAGGGACAACCCGTCTTCCTTGAAAACATGATCAACCGCAAGGGGGAAGAGTTCTCCTCCTTCGTCAAACTGGACATGAATACGGGCAGGCCGCAATACTCGCGTACACCGGACGGTTTCAGCGAGCGCCAGGTGCCGGTCGTTCCGGCGGAAGTATACGGGCATGTATTCACGGCGCAGGAACGGGCCAACCTGCAGGACGGAAAAGCCATACTCGTATCGGACCTGAAAAGCGCCAACAACAAGACATTCAGTTCCTACCTGAAAGTGAACGCAAATTCCGGACAGCTGCAATACTTCCAGGAAAACCCGGACATACGCCGCAATACGGCCCGGCGTGCCGCACAGGCAGACGACACGCAAAACCGGCAGCAAGAACAGAAAAAAGGAAGCAGACAGGCCGTATAAGAAGAATACAAAAAAGAATCATTAACCATTCATCAGAGAAAAAGACATGAATCAGAATGACAACCGGATATTCAGAAAGGAAGACATTGACTGGAAAGAACTGGAGACCATCGGTATCCACAAAGAAGAACTGGAAAGAAGCGGGGACATGGAACTGCTCCTGCAAGGGGAGGAAACGGAAACCGTCCCATTGAAAATCCACACTCCCACACTCCGCATAACAATGGACGCCACCCTCAGGATCACGGTGGGGACGGACAGAAAGCCGGTAGTGGAAATCAACGGGATCAGTCCCGAAGCGGAAAGCGAAGCCGGCGGATAATCCCTGACCCGAACAGACTGAATCAAAAGTATACACAATTTCCCCGTACCGGTTTTATTGCGAAGGTACGGGGAACATCAAATGGAAAAAGAACATGATTGCGATATTGACAGACAAGCCCAATGTGGGAAAAGAGATAGCTAGAATTCTGGGAGCACATACCAGAGAGGACGGATACATGAGCGGGAACGGGTATATGGTGACATGGACCTTCGGCAACATGCTTTCACTGGCCATGCCAAAGGATTACGGGATGGACCGCCCGGAACGCGGGGACTTCCCGATAAATCCCGCCCCCTTCAGGCTGATGATAAAGCACATCAAGACCGATACGGGATGGATACCGGACATCAACGCGGTCCTCCAGCTGAAAGTGATCGAGAAAGTATTCGCCGCCTGCGAGAGTATCATCGCGGCCACCGACACCTCCCGGGAGGGGGAAATGGTGTTCAGGTACCTTTACCGGTATCTGGAATGCAGGAAACCCTACCGCCGTCTATGGATCTCGTCACTTACGGACGAAGCCGTGCTGGAGGGAATGGGCAACCTCAAGCCCGGCAGCCTGTATGACCGCATGTTTCTGGCAGCGGACAGCCGCAACAAGGCGGACTGGGTACTGGGTCTCAACGCCAGCTATGCCCTTTGCCAGGCGACCGGAACGGGAAACAACTCACTGGGACGGGTGCAGACGCCCGTACTGGCAGCCATAAGCAGCCGTTACCGTGAACGCGAGAACCACATTGCCACGGACACCTTTCCGGTTTTTATCAGCCTGTGCAAAAGTAACACCCTGCTCAAAATGCGCTGCACGGAAGAATTCACAGACCGGGAGGCGGCCGCACAACTTTACAGTGACTGCAAACTGGCCGGACATGCACGCGTCACCGCTGTCAGCAGGCAGGTCAGGAAGATAGAGCCTCCAGCCCTCTACAACCTGACCGAACTCCAGAAAGACGCCAACAACTATTACGGAATGGCTGCCGGAAAATCGCTTGAAATCGCACAGAGACTTTATGAGAAGAAACTGATTTCCTATCCGCGAACTGCCGGACGTTTCCTTCCACAGGATGTTTATGACAAACTGCCCCGTATCATGGAAAAAATCCTGAACAAGAAGGAATTCCGACCGTATGTCAGAAGCATGGGGATCAACATATTCGACCTGCCGGACAAGGTTGTCGACGAAGGACAGACGGCGGAACACCACGCCATCATCATTACCGATACATATCCGGAAAGATTAAACCGGGAGGAGATGCAGCTTTACATGATGATCATCGGACGGATGCTGGAAGCCTTCATGCCCGCATGCAGGGCGGAATACACCACTGTGGATGCCGTATGTGCCGCACGAAACTTCCGGTGCCATGCCTGCCGCATCATTGAAAAAGGATGGTTCGGCATATTCGAAAGGGAAAGCGTCATTGCAGGACGGGAATACGGTTTCTCCCCCATCCCGCAACTGGAAAACGGGGAGACGGTCACTGTTACCGGATGCAGCCTGATACACAGGAAGGACCCGCCCGTATCCGCGTATACCGACGCGGAACTGATCGCCTACATGGACACTGCCGGACTGGGAACGGCGGCCACGCGTACAGGAATCCTGCAGACCCTGATTGACCGCAGATATGTACGTTATTCAGGCAAATACATCATCCCCACACGAAAGGGGCTTTACATATATGAGACGATACGGAACATGAAAATAGCGGAAACCGCACTGACTTCGGGATGGGAGGCGCAACTGACACGAATGGAACGGGGAAAACTTACACAGGAAGAATTCATGAAGGGGGTACTTAAACTCTCGGGAGAGGTGACGGAAGATATCTTCCGGAAATGTGAAAGATAGGAGCCCCTACATACAGGGACGGGGAATGCAGGCTGAAAAGTCTGCATTTTTTATTTGTACGACATCTGTTACGCCGCTTTTAGGCGGCAAAGGTACCGGATTACCCCGTATTCGTGTCAAGGCAGCCCTGCGGGCCGGTCGGCTGAAAGAAAATCATCCTCGCTGCGCTCCGGTATTTTCTTTCGCCAAGCCTTGACACGAAAGGGCAATCCGGGAAACAAAGGCCTGTAAAATCGGGAAAACAGATCCCGAAGGGATAATCATCCACTCATAAAAACAACAAGGACATGAAACTGAAATCCATTGCAAGCATCTGCAAGCCGGCGGTCACACTGCTGGCAGCCGTAGCAACAATCCTGCTATGCCGCAAAGGCATAATTCCCGTACATACCATCCTGTTACTGACAATGGCGGAAGGCATAATCCGTATTTTGCTAAGGCTCCTCCCGTTTCTGATGACAATTCTCACCATTCTGATCCTTATCGGAATGTTATTATAAACCCTTAAACTACAAATGAAATGGAAACAAGAAAATTCACCCCGTCAGCTCCGGTCGCACCCGCACTGTGGCCGACAACGCACAGCATCAGGCCTGCAAAGAGAAGATTTCCCAATACGGTCGATGAGCCCAGAAACATCGGGTATTATCTCAAGCCGCTGCTTGACATCACGAAGCGACCGGACAGAGACGAAATTCTGAAGGCCTATCTCAAGGAAACCTATGTATAACAATAAAAAACAACCATTATGTTTTTCCAATCAATTTATCAGATGATGTCGGCAGGCACAGACCTGAACATCAACATCAGGAGAACGGACGGAAAACTGTCCGTAGCGGTAATGCCCAGACGTACAACACTCAAGGATGAAGCCGGACAGGCCATCGTGCCGCTCATACTCAACGGTACACCCATGGAACTGGACGGACAATTCCTGCAGGCCGTCACCTCACCCTTGCAAAGGGTACAGGAAGTGCTGGTCAATCTTGAGACCTTCGAGAAACAGGCACAGCAGGCGGCATCACAAGGCAAGGCCGCCAGAAGTGCGAACAACAAGGAGACAAAAGAGACACGTGGGAAACAGGAAAAAATGGAGAAACTCCTCAAACGTGCGGAAGAAGCCTACACGGCAGGAAGATACTCGGAAGCGACGACCTGCTTCAGGCAGGCCAAGGTCCTCGCGAACGCGGACAGGCAGAAACAGATAGAGGCAAGAATACTGGAAGTACAGAAGGAGTCAGCACAATGCAGCCTGTTCCCTGAAGAGAATACGCAGACAAAGCCAGTTTCACAACAGCAGCCCGTAAACGGGGAACCGGCCGGAAAACAGCCGGACGGACAGATGCAGATATTCACGGTACAACCACCCGGACAGCAGACACCGCCTGTACAGCCGGCACAACAACCGATGCCCCAACCACAGATAATACAGCCGCAACCGATGTACGGAGGGTACTACCAGAATCCGGTAAACGGTATCCCGCAACAGCCCATGGAATATCCCCAAATGTACCCCGGACAACCCGCAGGGCAGCAATGGCAGCCACAGCAGTGGCAACAGGCACCGTCGATGCCACTGCCACAGGCACCCGTCATGCAGACGGTTCAGGGAACTACGGGAAGGGAATACCGTTCACAGCCACAGCCTAACGAAGCGCTCACCTTCGACAAGGATGACGAGAGTGACAGGGAACTCCTGAAGGAAGACCCTTATGCGGAATACATCGACTTTCCACATGAATGCCGCATGAAGGACGAAGTACAGGCGGAACTGATATGTTATTAAACCTCTAAATATAAAAGGATATGGCACTTGACATCAAAGGAATCAAAAGAGTATTTAAACTGAAGAAGGGAAACTCCACGCTGGTACTGGAAGACCCGGACAGCAGAATGTCACTGACGGAGGTTACGGACTTCTATTCCATGAATTACCCGGAACTGACCACAGCAACCCTGCACGGGCCGGAATTTGAGGAAGACCGGGCCGTATACCACTTCAAAACCACCATAGGGACGAAAGGATAGGCTATGGCAAAGAAAACAAATCATAAAAGAAAGGAGAAAGAGGCATGCACACAGCTTTCAGAATTACAAACGGAGAACCTGGCGCATCTTATCATCTGCGAAGCCGGATGTACCGATATCAGCCGGGGAACCGGCAGAAGAAAGAAAAGAAGACTGCCGCCGGCAGGAACAGTAATGATTTTCTAATGGGGAGAATTCTCCCCATTGCACCGGATTATTACATGGAAAACGCCGGAGAGGAAAAAATCAACCTTACGACAAGGGAAAATTTTGATTATCTGTACCGGTCAGCCCTAAATTATACCGGCATCATCGGTTCCGGACTGCCTTTCCGCAAGAAAAAGGCATCCCCCCGGATAAATATAATCAACCTGTACAAGGCACTGGAAAACATACTTCCCGAACACGTCAATCTGGAAGTACGAAACGGCAGGCTGCACTTCTGTCTGTACCGGTTCCATAAGTGGCCGGAACCCAGACTGTTCTGGATACCGCTGGACTTCACGGAGAAACTACCGGGACAGCTCAGAGGGATAACACTGGAGTTCATCCGCCGGCTCATGCGCCACCACAGCATACAAAGCATAAAGGAAACCTTCCAGTATGAGATGGCACGGACTTACCTGGAAGACTACGGGCATTATGACGGGGAAGCGACAGCCCGGAAAATAAGGTCCAGAGCCCGCCTTGCAAAAATGTATGAGAAGGGGAAATTCCACCGTTTGCTCGAAAGAATGGAAAAAAAAGAATTCTGCAAGAATCTGGAGGGGGAGATACAAAAATACCATACGAAAAAAAACAACGAGAAGGCATTATTGAAACTGATCAAGGAAGGCCTGGCATACATTTCAGACGGCAGCCCCAATATCATGCAATACGCTTATGACTGGAGCTATGAAGAATCACCGGACTTCGAACCGGTAGGACTGAACATACAGATCATGCTCACCTGGTCGACAACCGATGCCATGGCGGAGGAAATGGAGACCTACATCAATTCGGACTATCATGAGTCCTATGCAATCACCCCGGTCACGACATTATTGCTGACACCGGATACGGACAGCCCCTTCTCCATGAACGATTTTCCGGAACGCTTCTCCAAATGGCTCGGCAGCTTCAACCTTGTTGCAAATAACTTTTAACCCAAAAAGAAAGGAGCTGATTGACGATGCTTGCCACAGAAAGGATGGTGTTCGTTACCGGTCCGGAAGACTCCGGTAAATTCATAGAGAACCTAAGGACGGAATATAACACCGGTCAATACCGCATAAGGATCGATCGTACGCTGCCATGTTACGAGCTGTTCCATGAACGGCAGGAAAGCAATCATAGCCTGAACAGCCGGCTTTTTACTTCAAGCAGGCCGGAGAGAATTGTGAATTATATAAATGAAAACCTCCAATAACAGTTCAAAATGAATGAAATAACAAAACGGATACAGCAGATCATGTATCCCAAAGCGGCACTGATCGCTTATGAATGTGAAACGACAGATTATTCAACCCCGCGAAGTTATCTTGAGCTCAGGCCCGTCAATGAAAAAGGACGGATGGGAGCCGGCATTCCGGTAACCTATGAATTCATGAATTCCCTAGTGGAATCATACACGGAAAGCATGAGCGGAATCCCGCACGGACGTATCCCCGGGAACATGCTCCTGTACGACCCCAGAAAAGGGCGCGAAAAGTACATATGGTACAATCCGCCGCAAAAAAGAAAAATGTACTTTCAATCCTGTCTGCACATCACTGACGGAACATTCAATGTTCCCGGGATTATTTATGTGGTGGAACAGGAGAGCATGGACGTCCATGCCTTCAAGGGAACAGTTCCCCAGGAACAGACGGAGCTTTACCTGGCACCGTTCTTCAATGTAACCGGGGCGGATGTCTGTCTGGGGAACTCGTCACTGGAAAAACCGCTGGACACCGATTTTTCCGGCTTCCAGGAATACTGGGAGAAACGCTTCTGGCTTAGCGAGTTCTCGCATCTGGGGGGCAGCAGGAACCCGACACGCAGCAACCTGGTTTCCGTAACGGAAAATGCACGGGAGAACCCGTTTGACTACAGTGAGCTGAAACCATCCGGTAAAAAACTTAAAGACATCCTCTTATGAGAAAAATCCATTATACAGACAATTATCTGCTGAAACCCTATCATCCCGTCACCGTGTTCATTATCGGCGCGGGAGGAACGGGTTCACAAGTGATCACCAATCTGGCACGCATGGACACTGCGTTGCAGGCATCAGGACATCCGGGGCTGCACGTCACCCTGTTCGATCCAGACACCGTCACGCAAGCCAACATAGGACGCCAGCTGTTCAGTGAAGCGGAACTGGGCATGAACAAGGCGATAGCAGCCGTAACACGTGTCAACCGTTTTTTCGGTACGGCATGGATGGCGGAAAGCCGCCGTTATCCTCCGGCAGGAACATCGAAAAACAGGGATGACAAACCGGAGCTGGCAAACATTATCATTACCTGCACGGACAATGTACGGTCACGGCTTGACTTGTGGAGATTCCTGAAAAAGTACAGGGAGATTACCATAAACAATGAAAAGACGATATACTACTGGATAGACTTCGGCAATACCCAAACCACCGGACAGGTCTTTGTCGGTACCGTACGCAATAAGATAAAGCAACCGGTATCAAAGGAATTTCTGCCGGTACCCAGGATGAATGTCATAACCGAAGAAGTGAGTTATTCAGTTATAAAGGAGAAGGATTCGGGACCGAGCTGCTCGCTGGCGGAAGCATTGGAAAGACAGGACCTGTACATCAACTCCATGCTGGCACAAGTCGGCTGTGACATTCTTTGGAGGATGTTCAAGGAAGGAAGAACCTTGTACCGGGGAGCATATATCAATCTGGACACGCTCCGGGTAAATCCGATACCGGTATAGGCCATGTGAAACAGACAGCTTCCCTTGCCACAGCAACGACCGGGAGGCAAGGGAAGCATCTGTAATTTTCTTCCAATCCGTATAAAACCGGAACCGGATTCAGGATTTAATCCGCACTAATCCGGCAATACCTTTCCCAGTTTTAACCAGTTCGTATTTCTCAAGCCTTTCATACAATTTGCCGAGCGTCTTGCAGCCATATTTTTTCACTTTGAATTTGGGCATCAGCTTCTTCAGCACACCTCCAATCAAAGACAGGCTGACCTCTTCCTTACCGTCAGCAGCCTGTTCAAAAGCCTTGTCAAAATATTCCATATCCCTTTAAATAAAAAATTCAGGTGTATTTTCCCAAAAAGGTTTCTCCTCCTTACCGTCAGCCAACAGAAACTCGGTACAGGAACGTACCAGTGCCACCGGCGTCTTTCCTTCCCCGTAACCGAGGACCGTCAGACCGCTCTCCCTGTTACCTTGTGCCAGCAGGGTATAATCCCCGTCACTGGCAACCAGACAAAAACAACCGGCCCGCCCCTCATGAAGGAGGTCCATCGCATCCATAACCAACGCGATATCCGTCGTATTCTTTCCCGATACAAAGGAGAAAGCCTGCACCATCCTGAACGAATACTCCCTTGCCGCATCTTTCCAACCGGAAAGGGATTTTTTAGTCCAGTCACCATATATACGTCTCACAACGGCAGTACCATAACGGGATACGAACCGCATCACATCTTCCATCTTCTCGAAAGAAGCGTTATCGCCGTCAATCAAAACCGCGACAGACAAATCTTTTTCTTTTTTCATACCGAATCCTTAAACTGCAAAAATATAACAGGTTCCCGCAAATATAAATAATTGAACCTAATTTTTCTTTCCCCTCTGCCGCAAAAAATCCTGTATTTCCGAACTACGATAAAAATTCTTCCCATTCTCATCCGTCTGGTAGTAGCGGATAAGCCCCTTTTCACGGTAACGGGCGATGGTCCGTTGCGTCACGCCCAGAAGTTGTGCAAGGTCACAATTATCCAGCAAGGTGTCGCCGTCCAGACAGTCTTTCAGGCGGTTCATACGGTCAAGTTTCTTTTCAAGGCGATTAAAACCTTCCACCATAGTCATTATCATTTTCTCAAGTACCTCATTATCTATATACATCATGGCATATCCTCCATTGTTTTAAAAAGTGATTACCTGGATACTCTTCCAGTGCGCACTACAAGAGTATATTACACTATAATGAAAATTACATGCCGGATTCAAAAAAACGAATCAATCTTTTTACATAACATTCTAATTTACAAAGACATATAAAATAAAAAATTACAAAAAGCACTGTAAAATGTAATCCCGGATGTTGTAAAGTTCGGATACAAATTGTAAATACGATTTACAATTTGACCAGCTATCCGTGAAATCTGACGACATCTGCTGACACTTGTAGTCAGAGACTTGGAGACAAACCCGCCGGCAGTATACCTTTGCACCGGACAAAAAATCAAAAGCTTATGGAAGTGATCACTATCGAAGCCGCAACATTTGCAGAAATGAAGCAGGCGTTAAGCTCAATCATCCGGGATATCCGGACAGGAAGAGGAATACGGCAGGAGGAAAGACTGACGGAATGGATGGACAATCAGGAAGCATGCATTATGATGGATATCTCTCCAAGGAAGTTGCTTACTTTGCGCAGCACGGGAAAAATCCCGTACAGCAGGATAGACAGGAAAATCTATTACCGGAAAAAAGACATCGTCACATACATGGAAGGACTATTACAAAAAGGAAACAATTAAGCAAAGAAATATGGCACATGACTTACTGACAAGGGAAAGTCCGGAGATCATCCGGTTCTTCCAGGACATTGGACACATCACTGAACTCTTAAAAAGCGAACCGGACAGATACAGGCCTGTCCTGAACGGTGACAGGTACATCACCGAAGCTGAACTGTCCGAATTACTGAAGATAACACGCCGGACACTGGTTGAACACAGGACAACCGGGCTTTTCCCTTATTACCGGTTGGGCGGCAGAATTCTCTATAAAGAGAACGATATTATAAAACTATTGAATGAAAACAGGCTGGAAGCCTTCAATAGCTGACAAAGAACAACAGAAAAATCATTAGGAACGGAGTAAAACCTAACGATTCCATTGAAATACAGTTATTTCAATGGTTTTTCTTTTATATGGCGGCAAGGGAGGCATCTGTAATTTTCTTCCAATCCGTACAAAACCGGAACCGGATTTAGGATTTAATCCGCACTAATCCAGCAACACCCTTCCCTGTTTCAACCAGTTCGTATTTCTCAAGCCTTTCATACAATTTGCCGAGCGTCTTGCAACCATATCTTTTCACTTTGAATTTGGGCATCAGCTTCTTCAGCGTCACCGGCGTCCTTCCCTCCCCGTAACCGAGGACCGTCAGGCCGCACTCCTTGATACGTTGTGCCAGTAGAGTATAATCCCCGTCACTGGCAACCAGCCCCAAACAACCGACCTACCCCTCATGAAGGATGTCCATCGCATCCATAACCAACGCAATATCCGTCTTATTCTTTCCCGACACAAAGGAGGAAGCCTGCACCATCCTGAACGAATACTCCCTTACCGCATTTTTCCAACCAAAAAGAGATTTAATAGTTTATTTACATATTTTTTATTTGTCAAAACATAATAAACAATCAAATTAGAAATAGACAAATGGTTTCAACTGATTTCCCTGTTTATCAATAGGGTAAAGAGCACCTTCTCTTCTCAACAGAAATGACATATTACGAATCATCTCCCTACATCTATCTGGAAATACAGAAGAAAGTTCTTTCTTCTCTTCCTGATCCTCTTTCAAATTATAAAGTACTGCTTTCGGTTGCTTCGGATTTTCCGGCGAATAATAATAGATTAATTTCCAATCTCCTTCCCGATATACTGTAAAGTAGTTACCACGATGAGCATGAGGAAAATGCATAAGAAACATTTCAGAACGTTTTTTATTTACTTTACCACTTAATTGTTTTTTCAAATCGAATCCGTCTATCACATAATTGGCAGGTAGTTCACATCCGACCACAGATAAAACCGTTGGATAAATATCCATAATCGTTCCCAATTGATTTTGTACACCTCCAGCTTTAATAGGTAAACGTTTCTGTAATTTATTATTTTTCTGGGGCTTTGCCCAACTCACAATAAAAGGTACACGCATACCGCCGTCAAACTCTGTGCCTTTTTTTCCTTTCAATGGCGCAGAAGAACCATATCCCCGTTCTTCTCCTAAAGGAGCGTCTCCACCGTTATCTCCCAAAAAGAAAATCAACGTATTTTCCGCAATTTCCAATTTTTCGAGTTGCCCCATAATATCTCCCAAAGACTTATCCATACCTTCTATCAGCGTAGCAAAAGCCTTAGCTTGTCCTTTTTTATCGGAAGCCGTATAACGAAACAGAAAACGTTTATCAGCCTGAAAAGGTGCATGACCAGCATAATGAGACATATTCAAATAGAAAGGACGCTTTTCTTCTACAGCTTTAGCTATCTCCCGATTAGCTTCTATTGTCAACGCTTCACTCAAAAAAGTATCCGTACCATGATACTTCTCCAAATCAGGAACCGCTCTAGCTCTTGCTCCCTTGATATGACCATACCCCCACTCGCCATAATAGCTACCGGGATGTCCGATTCCCGAACCTGCAATATTGACATCAAAACCGAGATTCAAAGGATTTTCACCTTCACTGTTCATATAACCAAGATGGGATTTTCCAACATGAATTGTCTTATATCCGGCCTGTTGCAAAACCTTGGATATAGTCGGAATATTTTTTGTTAACCCTTTCCAGTTCCAATCGGAAGGTCCAAAAGGAGTACGGTTATTACTTTCGGCATTAATCCAATTAGTGGAACGATGCCTTGTCGCATTTTGTCCCGTCAAGAGTGAAATCCTGGAGGGCGAACTCACACTCTGTGCATAAAAAGTAGAAAAACAGATACCCTGCTTCGCCATTCTCTCCATATTAGGAGTGTGATACCAATTATTTAAAGGATGACGTACTCGATTTCCATCCTCATCAGTCAAAAAAGGAACAGAAGTATCCATAAGCCCCATGTCATCTACCCAAAAAACAATGATATTGGGACGTTCCTGATAATCGCCAACTATTGCCGAAGTTGCTACTAGAAAATTTAATAAGAACATGCTTACATTTGATGATTAAAATTCAGTTAAACTACCTAAAAAAACATTTAGACTTCTCTACTTTTTTCACTATAACTTTTGTTACTTTTACCCTCACCGAGTATTTTTTCGACCAAGCTCATTTTTTCACCTCTATCCTTTTGTAAATTATACAATTGGTCCACCAAAGCATTACCGATCTCAATCCGTGTTAATCGCATAAAAACTGTTACTTTATTGGGAGCAATATATTTCCAAGTAGCGTCTGAGACAGACAAAGAACCGGGAATTTCTATTAGATAGAAAACATATCTTTTTATGATAGTCGCAATATAAAATAGTACTCATTTCACAACAAACGTATTAAAAGAATGTGCCTGTAAAGTTACATTTAAAAACCTGTCTCCTAATTGCACCGTCACTTGTTGTAAAGTATCGCCATAATTACCTGCCACTATCAAATATTTTCCCTCTGGAGTAAGGAATGAAATGACTGACAAATCATCCTCACCTTTCGCTTTATACTGCAAAACTTTTGTACCGGAAACAACCAGATTGCTAAAATGCTTCACTGCATAATATTCCGGAGTATCTGTAGCTGTTCCTGTTTTAGAATCTACACGAATCAAAGCATTTTGTTTCCATCCCCAACTACTTGTTCCCGCATCAGATAAAATTGCATTCCAAAAGGTATATTCCTCACAACCATTACCCAAATAATGATTGATCAAGCCAAATGTATGTTCTGCCGCTTTCCAATCAAACGTTCCTGAGCCACATTCACTCTCTGTCTGCATATATTTATAATACGGATATTTTTTGCGGATAGCAGGCAGAATCTGTCCTCCCCACCATTGAAATCCCAATCCTTCCACTGCATCTTTCATACGAGAATCTGACAGAATCTTATCTACAACATCAAAACGATTGGTATTGAGTGTTCCAAGATAAAGTGAAACCTCCGGGTGTTGTTTCTTTAACTCCGGCGCTAAATATTCGACATTAAATCTTATAATCCCCTCAGGCGTCCATGCACAACCCGGATAAATGGTATATGCCCATGGCTCATTCTGGAACATCACTCTTGATATGGGAATATTCTCTTCCCGATAGGCAGAAACAAACCTACAGAAATAATTGGCATAGGTTTTCAAATAACGAGAATCCTGAATAAAATAATCATTCACAGCCAATTGCTTTGGATAATATACAGCATCCTTACCTGTAGTATTTTCATATAGAATAACATCTGACAAAGGAGACATTTTATTCTGTCCATTCCAACTACGTACTGCATAATAATGATTAACCTTCATCCAGGACGGCGGCGACCAAGGAGATGCCCAAAAGATTACATCAGGATTACAGTGCAGAACTCTTTTGCAGAAAGGTATAATTGTCTTCTTATCACGTTCTATAGAAAAGTACTTTAACTGGAAATCACCAGACACTTCATCACAACTATACCAGTCCCGTGCATAATCATTGGCATTCATCGGTATACGCCCCATGGAAAAACGTAAAGCACCTTCTTTGGAAAAAAGATTACTTAGTACTTCCTTCTGTTGTTCAAAGGGCAACAAATTCAAAGCATCCCATCCCAATTCGTTGAGACAAGTTCCCCATCTCTTGAATACCTGAATGCTTTCTGTTGTATCCACCTTCAAAGCGGGTTCCTTATCAGGCCTTAATTGTAATCTGATTTTCGATTCTTTCCACATATTACCTTCCGTGCTGTAGATCCATGTACAGGACTGGGCAGATACACTTTCCGCCCCCATCAACAAACTTATAAATATAAAAATTATTCTTTTCATTTTTTAGAATATTTCAATTAACTAGAAATCAGACAAATCTATCCGAGATATCCCATCGATACTTGGCAACATAATCCCATCAGCCTGTTGAACTTTTATGATGACAATATGTTCCTCCGCAGTCTGATATATATGTGACGGAGTATTTTTTCCTGCAAACATTTCAGATTTACCATCTCCCCATTGAATATTACCAGACAGTTTACTGCCTGTAAATTCAAGGAAACCAAATGATTTGCCGTTATGCTCTATTGTTACAAGGCAATAATCCTTAAAAGAGTCCTCTTCCGGTCTCTCCTGCAAGATATCCTCCTCACCACTACATGAATATATCATGAAAAAAATTAAAGTCAGTCCAATATATTTCAATATCTCCTTCATATTCTTCTATTTCTTATTTTGATTACCTATTGCAAAACGTATTCTTTTTTCCTCATACTCATCTTCATCCTCTATTTTCTTCCGGAGCACAATGATATACTCTCTGTCAACCAGCTTACTTGTATCAATCCGAATCTCCGGATTATCATCATTAGTAATTCCTGAAAATACCACGTTATTAGTTAGTGAGAGCACCTGATATTCTACTTGGGAATAAGTCTTCAGGCTAATCTTCTTATTTTTCTTATCATAAGCAAAACTGGTCTTTTTTTCCAAAGGCATATCTTCCTCCTTGAGAATAATTTCAGATTTCAGTAGTGAACCACCTCGCAAATATTCCCAATCCTCTGAATATTTACCTTTGTAATATACTCTAATCCGATCTCCGGCCTTTATTGGCAATGTTATCTTACAAAAACAATTTGTTTCACTATGGTAAGAGTCTGCCGGATACTTAACAGGGATTTCCTCGGATATATATTCTTTTATAGTTCCGTCCTTGCCTACTAAAGCTATTCTCAAGTTTCCGTCAAAAGCTGACCGTCCAATGTTGTTAACAGCCCCTACACTTATTTTAAATTCTTGTTCTGGCTGAATATTAACAGCATCCATTACAAGCCCTTCATAATAGACACCATTCACTTCCTTCCTAATAAGAACCAAATTATCTGTAAAAGCAGAGGTTCCATCCTTATCTGGTATCAAGTTAAAAAAAGCAGCTTGCTCTTGAGTGTATCCACCGCTAGAACTACCGGAACCCGGATTTGACGGATCCATAACAGTCAATAAGTAATAACCATTCGAACTTCCACTCCACCCCCAATTAACATGATAATAATTTTCCCGTGTATAGCCATCTATTACAAACATATGCCCTCCACCGGATTTAGTAGAAGCTGTATATAGAATCGGCCTTTTTGCATCGAGTTCTTTCCTTAACATCTGATGCCATTCACTCATAACACGAGTAGCCCGATTCTGCATATGAGTTCCTTTATTATATTTCATATACTTTATCATACCTTCCAATGCATTCTCATAATATGCCCACGTAGACTTCCTGCCAAACTGTGACTTTGAAATAATGCCACAATCATATATAAGAGTTGCAACCTCATCCTTTATATCGGTATCTGAATTCTTATCAACTTTTACCGGCATCTTGTTCCAGACGTAAGGACGATCAAAAGTTTTGCTTGGTATTTGGGTATTCTTATCAGCTTGTAAAGTATAAGCAGGTACAGTTCCTACCCCCTGATCCGGCCATTGATAATATTGCATAATAATCGCCATTGCAGTAGCTACACAGCCAGTTATTGACTTTCCATCACTAGTTGTCGGAGATAGTCTGTTGAAAGGGGCTTGCTGGTCCCACAAAGCTGTAGTCAATTCCACTACTGGTGTACCAATTGCGTCTGATGCTCGTGTCCAAGCCTTCGAAAGATTAGAAGCCCCCACCATACGCTCCTCTCGGACTGCTTTAATCTGATTACGCAATCTGTCTATCCAGTCAAACAAGTTAGGAGGCATATTTTCGGCTACAAAATGACTCGAGAAAGAGTATCCTAATATCGGCATAGCGGCATCATCTCCCGAGACAATCACAAACCCGTCACTATCCACACGGTTAAATATATAAAATGCGGGAACTGCTCCACTTCTTGTAGCAATGCTTTCACCATCCCATACCAACTGAAGTTGAAGAGTTCCGCCACGCGTCCGCATCGTTTCACTAAAAAAACTCACAGCCATTTTTTTAGCCTGCTCTACCGTAATTTCCTTAGCTAAAAGAAAAGGGATCGAGAAAAATAATACAAAAAAGAAAAGGATATATTTCATATAAAAATAATATTAGACCATTTCTTATAATCAGAAAATGATATCGGTGTTTTTTCCCAACAGGAGAAAATACTCCGATATCCCTATATAATTACCATCCAGGATTCTGCCCCAAATTCGGATTTTTAAAGCGTTCTGTATTTGGTATAGGATAAAAATACATATTATCAGTTACTGCACGAGTTTCGAGCAAGAACTTCTCATAACTGATTGTCTCATTATTCTTCGTTATTTTTACTCCATATATATTAGCCGTCTGTTCCAGTTCTTTCCAGCGACGTACATCCCAAAAACGATGACCTTCAAAAGCTAACTCAACACGACGTTCATTCTTCAGGCGTTTAACGAAGTCTTTTTCTGTTATATCCGACGGAAGCCCGGGCAATGCAATATTAGTACGGCCACGAATCTGATTCACTGCTTCACGTGCACTCATGTTGTAAACAGCATCTTTATAGTTGGGATCATGGAAAGCATTAATCATTGCTTCTGCATAATTAAGCAAAATCTCACCATAACGGAACAATACCCAATTATGTTGTTTTTTCGTAACAGTGCTACCAGCCTCGAAACTAATCGTGTTATTTACATACTTTTTCAAATAGTATCCTGTAGTAGTGGCATTCTGCAAGGGCAACCCGTTGGCTCCTCCCTCCGAAATATCAATGGTATTTACCGGCCATTTCATCCCATTGCAGACAATCGTATATTTCATACGAGGATCACGATTGTCATACGGATTTGATTGGTTATTCCAAACAAAAGGAGTGCCATCCTTCATATCATATGCTTCCATCAAGTTTTGTGTCGGACAGGTGGATGTCTTCCCTCCCTCCACTCCGATAGGATAATTGGCTTTTTCAAAGTCGCCGCTCTCTCCTGTCGGACGATACAATATGACCTCTGCTTTTTTATTATTCTCATCATTAAACAACTGAGGATAAGGTATCAAATCCACTCCTAAATCAACTTTCTGCTTAATAATATCATAAGCCGCTTCTGCTGCCTTTTTCCATTTATCTTCACTATCTGCCGAGAATAAAGGGCTGGCCATATACAAAGTAACACGCGACTTTAATGCCATAGCAGCTGCCCGCGTAACACGTCCTTTCTCTTTTGTACTGAAATTATCATAATTCACAGGCAAAATCTGTGCAAGATCCGAACACTCATCCACGATGAATTTAGCAATCTTCTCATAAGATTCAGGATTTACCCCGTTAGCTTCATCCTGCGCCAAGACATCTAGTACAAAAGGAATATTGCGATAACGCTTGATTAATTCAAAATAGAAATATGCTCTAAGGAAACGGACTTCATATTGATAATTAGTAAACTCTTTCATTATATCCTCATAATCATCCGAATATTTCCATTCATCAAATGTCAGTCCGGAAGTTTCCTTCAAATAGAAGTTGGCTGCACGAATTCCTTTGTAATAATGTCCCCATACATTATCCACCAAGTTATTGGCAGACCATGTACCATCCACAAAACGCTGGATATTGGAAGACTTGTAAATATGGACGGCATCATCCGTGGCTGCATCCAGCATGGCTCCATCTATAGAACAAAAATCAGCTTTTAAGAAACCATATACATTGGTTGCCAGTTGCTTCACACGATTATAGCTATCGAGTACCTCTTGTTTGGTAAAGTTGTCAGACTCATCACAATCCATAAAATCACATCCTGTCATCATCAATAAAGATAGAAGCAGTACTATATTTTTAATCTTTATTTTTTTTATCATTGTCTCTCCAATTTAGAATTGTAAATTAAAACCAAATGTATATTGTTTCATCGCAGGATGAGTAACTCCCAACGCCTCCGGATCAGCAATATCAATACCATCCAAACATAACAGGTCGTGTCCGCGAACATAAAATTTCACCGATTTCACAACATTCTGCTTCCGTAGCCATTTATCAGGTAATTGATAATAAACTTCTAATGTTCGTAACTTCAAAAACGAAGCATCTGTCACCCATAATGAGTTATTATTATAATTATTCGCTGATCCTAATGTAGTTAGCCTAGGTAGTGTCCCATTCGGATTATTCTCGCTCCAACGATTTTCCCAATAATATCTGGAAATTGTATTATTGTTAATCAATGGTCGGTACACACTTCGCGTATCCAGCACCTGGCTATAATTGGCCACTCCCTGAAATTGCGCCAAAACTCCCAATCCCTTGTATTCAACACCTAAATTGAAACCATAATAAAACTCCGGACAGGTAGCATTATATCCCATGGCAACTTGATCATATTGATCGATACGTTTATCACCATTCTGATCTTTGAGTTTTAGATCACCGGGACGTACCTCCGACAAATACTGTTTTACCTCACGTTGGTCTATTTCTTCCTGATTCTTATAGATTCCCTCTACTTCATAACCAAATATTTGACCGACACGATGCCCTGTACGCTCCAAATAATCATACGGACGATATTCTTCATTCATATTGATAATTTTACTCCGATTGAAGGAGAATTGCCCGCCTATCTGATAACAGAATTCACCTATCCGGTCATTCCAACCTGCCATAAATTCCACTCCATAGTTATTGACAACACCATCATTACGCTTGGGAACGGTCATTCCGAACACAGAAGAAATCGCATTGCCGCCATCTACCAGAATATCAGTCCGATGATCATAGTATCCATCAATAGTTAATGAAAACTTTTTCCATGCCATGAAATCCATACCAACATTCAACTTATGCGACTTTTCATAAGTAAGCCCGTCTACAGCAATTTGCTTTTCAGTCATACCACTTTGACTGGCCGGAGTATCTTTGAAATAATAATTATTACCACTTCCCATATAATACTTATACAGATTTACTCCAAAATCCGCCCTTCCAGCTATACCATAAGACGCTCTCAATTTTAAGAAATCAACCGACTTTCCTTTCATCCAACTTTCTTCTGAAAGAATCCAACCAGCACCTATTGACGGAAATATTCCCCAACGATGATTCGGTTCTAAAACACTGGATGCAGAACCCGATAAAGCAAAATCAAGTAAATAACGGTTTTTATAGCTATAATGCGCTTGTCCAACTATATCCATATATGCCCGTGAAGCATTCTGTCCATCACGATCCATCCGGTCCATAGCATAAAGTAAAACTGCATTCAGCCGATGTAATTCCCAATTTCTATCATAATTTAATTGGGCATTTAGGTTAAAGCGGCGGACTATTTCTCCCGTACTGCTGCTAAAACTCAAAGAAGATTCATTGCGCAAGTTTTTATACAGGTCTTCTTCTCCATCCCATCCTTTCACTGAGGACTCATAAGCAAAGTCACGAGTATTGGAATCCCAATAACTGGCATCGCTGTCAAGCCCCACTCGGACTGAAGCAGATAGCCCGGGAGTGAGAGCACTCAAATCCTGCTGAATGTTCATATCAGCATACAAAGCACGATTTTGTGAACGCGCATATCCTTTACCTGAAATGAGAGCAATAGGATTATTGGAATAAATAGTAGAACCTCCCCATACCTCATTCTTTGTTTTAACAGGAAACACTCCTGAAGGAACCTGGTACAAGGCTGTGAAGATATCATCTATCTGTGCACCCGGACGATTGTGCTCCGAGAAATTACCTAGCATACTCAATTGCACTTTCGTGGTTTTAGTAGCCTGTATATCAAGATTAGTCCGTATATTCAACTTTGAGAATTTAAGTTGGGTGGAATAATCTTCATTGTCATTGGTCGGCTTCAGAATTCCCAGATCATTCAGATAATTCAACTGTGCATAATATTGTACCTTATCACTCCCTCCCTGAATGGAAAAGTTTGCATTCTGACCAAGGCTATGATTCCGCAAAGCCTCTCCCCACCAATCTACATCCGGATAAAAGTCTGGGTAAGTACGATCTCTGAACGCGTCTAGTTCACGTTGAGTATAACGGGGACTAAGATGATCATTTTTCAACCCTTCATTCAAAGCTTGGGCATAAGTATATCCATCTACCATTTCCGGTAAACGGACCGGAGTCCCCACATTAAACTCATAATTGAAATTAATTACCGGCTTGCCAGCCTTTCCACGTTTTGTGGTAACATAAACGACCCCGTTAGCTCCTCGTATTCCATACAGTGCCAAAGCTGCGGCATCTTTCAAGACAACCACAGATTCTATTTCTTGCACTGTCAGGTCTGATATGGAACGTACAAAGCCATCAACCAATATCAGCGGGCTTTTACTGTTTGTAGTCCCCAAACCACGTATATACATAGTAGCACCATCTGCCCAGGAACTACCGGCATTCTGTAATACATATAGTCCTGGAACAGAACCAAATAATGAGTTAGAAGGATTAACACTCGTTCTATGGGATAATTGCCCTGCTGTCACCGTTCCTCCCGCAGTAGTAGACTCTTTCCAGTCAACCGAAATACCTCGGCCATACTGCTGTATGCTGTCTGTTGCCTGTGCCAGCATATTTGCCGATACCAGCAAACCTGTCATTACTAATTTTATAGCTTTATTCATAGTATTCTTTTATTTCTTTATTCATTGAATGATTTTCATGATCACCATCCCGGGTTCTGTACTAACCCGTATCCTTTATTCACTTCCTTATCCGGAAATGCACTCAGATACCATTTTGCAGAAAATCCTCCCGGCTTTTGCCATGCTCTTTCCGGCAACTGCGGAAAATCAAATTTATATTCTTTGGTAGTTTTATGGCGATACACATTAATTCCATGCAAATGTTTTGTAAAATCAGATTCACGTTTCCAACGTATCAAATCAAAGAAACGGTTTTCTTCCCATACAAATTCACAAGCGCGTTCCCGAAGTACTGCTTCCCGAAACTCTGTTTTCTCATCCTGTTTTCCTTTCAATACCAGCCCTGGCAAGCCAACGCGTGCTCTAACTGCATTGATATACTGATATGCTTCACTGGTACGCCCACATTCATTCAATGCCTCTGCATAAGCAAGATATACTTCAGCCAAACGTAAATAAGGCCAATGAATTACACGGTTATTGTACTCCCCTTTCCGGTCAAGAGCGAATTTACGTCCAGCAATCCCTGTTGACAAACTCTTACTATCCAAATTGTTCTTATTCCAATCCGCACCTTTGGGATAATTCTTTTTATCATTAGCATCTTCCTTGAATACCTCAGCCTTTCTACCCTGAAAATCATCACCATCCAGTAAGATTGTTTCACACAACCGAGGATCACGATTTATAAAAGGATTTTTCCTATGAACAGGATTATCCCAATCAAAATCATCACCATTCGCCATCGGGAACAGATCAAAACATTCTTTTGTCGGACACCATGCGCCCCAACGTAAACTTTGCAGCAACGTACTGATACCATTTGTCCTATAATGCCTGCGTACAGAAATTAAGCTCTCTGTAGTACCCCTGGTATAATATGCATCCTGAAATGCCTGACGAATTGTATTTTTAGTTGCCGTTTCTTTTTGTACCAATTCATAAAAACCACCTTGTTTCCAAGATTTGAAAAAATCTTCTCCCGCTTTTACCGCATCTTTCCAGCGTTGCTCACTATATCCGCCAAACCAAGTCATCAATTTATCTGAAGCCTCCCCCGGAAAATAAGGCTCGTCAGAATTGAACAACGGACTTGCTACGAACAACAGTACTCTTAGCTTTAATCCCATGGCAGCCGCCCCTGTCATACGTCCACTCTCATTACTCAGATCGTCTTCCGGCAAAGCCCAAGGTAATTCTTTGCATGCGATAGCTTCATCCAACAACCGGGTTATAAAATCCACTGTCTGTTGCAAAGTGGCACGCTCCGGTAACCCCATCTCTTCCGGCATAATAGCATGGTCAACAATAGGCAGGGCTCCATAATGACGCAACATTTCAGCATACTGCACAGCAATTGTAATTTTAGCCTCCGCCTTCAAACGCAACTTCTCCTCCGCCTTCATATCCGGTACTCGGTCTACATTATTGATAAAAACCCACGCATGGCGAATTCCTTTCCAAGGATCACGTGCGTACATATTGTATTTAGTTGCATGATCCTCTCCACCTGATTCGTCTTCACTTCCGGCATTATAAAGTCCCGGATAATACAACTTGTCCGCTCCTGCATAACCAACATATGATTGTGCCAGATCAGTCAATGACTCTATTGAACCCACACGCATCGAGGTCGAATTATTATAACCGGTAGAAAAGCCATAAGGCAATTTCGAATAAGCATACCATAATACTCTCCGGGCATACTCTGCCGTCGAAAAAATAGTGTCGATAGTAACATCCCCGCTAGGAGGTTTTTGAAGAAATTTCTCCCCTAAAGCAAAATCCTCGCATGATGTAAAAGAAACATATAAGGAGACCAGTAATAGATAAATATATTTTCTTATCTTTTTCATGACTAACTTTATTTTTATAAATTAAAATCCTACTTTCAAGCCCATATTTATCACCATTACTACCGGATACATAGCATTACCGTTGGGACGAGATTCCGGATCTACAATTTTCAATTTATCTAATGTCAACAAGTTATAACCCGTTGCAAAAACTCTCAGACTTCCAATATTGATTTTGCTCAATATTTTTTTAGGAAAATTATAACCAACCTCTACATTCTTCAAACGTAAGTAGGAAGCATCACGTAACCATAAATCCGAATCTCTGTAATTATTTACTTTATTCGTAAACGAAATGGCAGGTGCTTTAGCTGAATTTCCTTTTTCCGGCGTCCACATATCATCTATCATATATTTCATTAACGAACGAGAATCTGTGGCTCCAAATGGTTCACGGAAAATATCATCCAATAAGCGGGAAACTTTTGTTGCACCGGACCATGTCATACTGAAATCGAATCCTTTATAGGAAAATCCCAGATTTATTCCTCCTGTAAGAAGAGGATAAACAGGGTAACCGATAGCAGCAACATCGTACTGGTCTATCTTATGGTCATTATTTAAATCCTTATATTTCACATCACCCGGCTTAGGAGTATATCCTGTTCCATGATCTGGTATTGATTTACCACGTTCGGTCTCATACTTTGCCACATCTTCTTCCGAAAAGAACCCATCGTATTTATACCCCATCTGTTGCCCAACCGGCTTGCCGGTCTTTCTCATATAATCGTAAGGATAGAGAACTTCATCTTGAAAGACGATCTTATTTTTAGCATAGGCCAGATTGAAACCTATATGATATCTAACATCATGAATTCTGTCCCTCCAGTTTACACTCAGTTCATATCCTTTATTATCAACTTTACCAATATTGGCAATAGGCAAATTTGCTGCTAAATAAGTTGGCAGAACCTTACGATTTGTGAGAATATCCTTACGGCGCTCAATAAAATAATCAAAATTAACTTTTAGTTTGCTGTTAATGAAATAAGCATCCACCCCATAATTCTGCTTTGCAGCCGTTTCCCAAGTTACGTCGGGATTACCAATCTTACTTTCCACTGCACCTTGCCATGCTGTAGATATAGAATTTCCAAAATAATAACTACCTGTCGACGGATTATAAGAATCCGGTAGATAAAGAAAACGATAGTTACCACTCACACGATCATTCCCCACTATACCATAGGAAACACGAAGTTTAAAATAACTCAACCACGGTTTTAAAGGTTGCATAAAGTTTTCCTCTGTCAGAACCCAACCTGCTGATACTGCGGGAAAAAGGCCAAACCGCTTACCTGGCGCAAAATTCTCAGAACCATTATATCCCACATTCATTTCAACCATATAACGTGTTTTCCAGTCATAAGTAGCACGCCCAACTAAACCAATATAGCTTCGGGGGATAGATTTAAATTCATCCGGATTACTATCCGGATAATATTTCATTGTTTGATTGTACATAGCCAAGGCTGAAACATGATGGTCACCAAAATCACGCTTATAATTCATGGCGACCTCCATATACCAGTCTCTGCTCCGGCTTGTATTTTCCGAATATTGAAGATTGGTCTGATCTCCGACTTTACGCAAATTCACTGTACCATCTTCATTTACTATCGTCTCATAATGAGGATAAGAAGTTTTACGCAATTTTTTCAAAGTCACACCGCTATTATAAGATGCTTTTACATGTGCCTTCAAACCTTTAGTGATGAAGTTCAATTTCTGCTCCAGCATAAAGTCAAAATTCAGGATATTCCCTGCTGAAGTGTTATATCCTTTTCCATAATATGGATAAAGTCCGTCTCTTACAGTACCCGGCAGACTAAATTCTTTTGTATCAGGCCATATCCATTTTCCATCCATAACACCTACCCCCGACATTGGAATAGCCCAATAAATATCACGGAACAATAATCCGATATCACTACTTCCTTCATAATTCGGCGTACGCTTATCATTAACACGCCCACCTAAATTCATACGCATCAATGTGGTTTTCGTCAGGTCCAAATCCAGATTTATACGATAATTGTAACGGTTATACTTGAAATTACCATCATACTCTTTCTCAAACGACTTGAATAGACCATCTTGCGTCAACACGCCCAAGGAAGCAAAATAACGGACTCCTCTTGTACCTCCGGAAATAGAAAAATTATGTTGCGTTTGCAAAGCCACATCTTTTATCAACATATCCACCCAATCCGTATCCGGATAAGCTAAAGGATTGCAGTGTGTCCGGTAGGCTTCAATCGCTTCATCTGTAAAAGCAAAGTTACTCTCTATTCCATCCCGACGCTGGGCATTTACATATGTACTTGCATACTCATAACTGTTGGCAAATTCCGGCATACGAGTCGGCATTTGTAAAGAATAAGAAGTGGATACATTTATTTTAGGTTTTCCTTCTTGTCCCCTTTTCGTTGTTACCAAAATGACACCATTAGCACCACGAACACCAAACACAGCCGTTGACGAAGCATCCTTCAAAATAGAAATATCTTCAATTTCATTAGGATCAAGTTGATTGAACGAACGTTCTACCCCATCTACCAAAACAAGTGGTGACGATAATCCTTCTGTCAATGAACCGACACCACGAACATACATCGTTGCATCATCAGCTCCCGGCTGCCCAGTCTGCTGCACAGTAGACAACCCCGGTAATTTGCCGGTCAATGCATTGGATATACTTGAGACTGGTGATTTAAGAATTTCTTCTGTACCCACAGATGAAATAGCACCCGTCACTGTCACTTTCTTCGTTACGCCATACGCTACAACTTGTACTTCCTGCAATTGCAAAACATCCTCAGATAATTCTACTTTTAAAGTAGACTCGCCATTATAAATAATTTCTTTATTATTATATCCGACATAAGATATGACAATTGTCGCACCAACAGGAACATCCAGTTTAAAATTCCCATCCATATCTGTTATAACACCTTTACCGGCATTCTTCACCACGACACTGGCACCTATTATAGGCTCGCCATTATCAGTTACCGTACCAACAACCGTCTTACTTTTCTGCTGCATAATATCTGCCGAAACAGCTATACTTTCCGTCACATAGTTCTCTGAAGAAAATGCCTGTTGTCCAAACACAAAAGATATTGCTAGCAGACATACCCATTTTTTGGGTATCTTCATTGGAGTGAAAAAGTTTTTCATTACATTTAAATTTAAGTTACTAGAATGATTAAAAATTCATCAAATTGACTAAAAAAACAATCTGACAAAAACGTTTATTCACACTGCGAATATAGTCAGAAATAAGAAAACCAAAAGCCAAAAACATACATAAGAAGTATAAGATTTATCCTCCCATGTTCTCTATTAATCATTGTACAAAAACACACCCTTTTAGTACAAAAATCACCATTACAGCACTACTCCTGCACTGATTTACTCTTAGCTTCAATGTCGCAATCCCTTTTTCGCTTCAATGCTTCCAAAAAATAATAATCTGCATAATTCAAAGGGACATCTATTTCGTTTCCATGCGGATAACTTCCAACAGAATGCATCAATAAGAAATTGTGATTTTCACCAATCTGACTCCGATAATTCGATGATGACAAAGAATGTATTATCTTATCCGCCGTCTCTTTATATTCCGCCTTATTCGAATACATGCTTAATTCATATAAAGCAGCGGCCATAATAGCAGCAGCGGAAGCATCTCTTAATTCGTGGGGAATATTCACTGCATCAAAATCCCAATAAGGAATCAAATCTTCGGGAAGATTGGGATGTGTACAAACGAATTCATAAGCAGCTTCTGCCTGTTCAAGATATTTTGATTGATGTGTATACCTATAACACATTGTACATCCATAAATACCCCAAGCTTGTCCGCGCGCCCAAGCTGATTCGTCGGAATATCCCTGAGCTGTGCAACGATTTCGCACCTTACCTGTTCTCATATCATAATCAACTACATGATAAGAACTCCCATCCATACGAAAATGATTCTTTAAAGTCATATCTGCATGTGAAACCGCTATATTGTAAAAGGTAGAGTCACCGGAAAGAGAGGTTGCCTCAAAAAGAATTTCCAAATTCATCATATTATCAATAATAACAGGACACTCCCAGCCCCTTTGTGCCTGCCATCCTGTACGGGTATTCCATGATTGGATAACTCCGGCTCCTGGACGAAACCGAGTGGAAAGTGACTTGGCTGCTTGCACGACAATTGTATCATATGTCTCCTGCCCCATACGCATGCCATTTAAATAACTACATCCTATAATAAAGCCGATA
>ERZ507401.82-NODE-82-length-34937-cov-6.42449_pt1 | contig 34937 bp, 26 predicted proteins | sample MGYA00513724_ERZ507401 | MGnify/ENA metagenome assembly ERZ507401
CTTGTAAAAAAGTACGGAAATCATGTGGCAGTGGACCATCTGAATTTTACTGTGGAAAAAGGTAAAATTTACGGGTTTCTGGGACCAAATGGCGCCGGAAAGTCCACTACTATGAACATGATCACAGGATATATTGCGTCCACAGAGGGAGATATTCTGATTGACGGACATAATATCCTGGAGGAGCCTGAGAAGGCTAAAAAATGTATCGGCTATCTGCCCGAGCTGCCGCCTTTGTATCAGGATATGACAGTGATGGAATATTTGAAATTTGTGGCGGAACTGAAATCCATTCCAAAGGCAGAAATAGAAAAGAACATATCCGAAGTTATGTCAACTACTAAACTGGAAGAAATGAAATACAGGCTGATCAAAAACCTGTCCAAAGGGTACAAGCAGAGAGTTGGCCTGGCACAGGCACTTTTGGGATATCCCGAAATTATCATTCTGGATGAACCCACAGTGGGGCTTGACCCAAAACAGATCATTGAGATCAGGGATTTGATCAAGAGTTTAGGTGAAAAACATACAGTTATCCTCAGTTCACATATCCTATCAGAGGTTAGTGCTGTATGTGATCATGTGCTCATTATTGATCGTGGCAGACTGGTTGCCAGCGATTCACCTGAAAATCTGAGTAAGGTTATGACAGGTGCAAATTCCCTTGAACTTACAGTAAAAGGACCGGAAGAGGAGATCAGAAAAGCGCTTGATATGGTGGACAATATAGAAGAACTTATCTATCATGAGTCCATGGTAAAAGACGCCTGTGATTTTACGGTCAAGATAGCCGGGGACCAGGACGTAAGGGAGAATATATTCTTTGCCCTGGCGGAAGCGAAATATCCTATCTTAAAGATGCAGTCAACGAATATGACATTAGAAGAAGTGTTCTTAAAGCTGACAGATAGCGGGGAGGAAAAAGAAGATGCTGGCGATATATAAGAAAGAAGTGAAGAGTTACCTTACATCCATGGTAGGTTATGTGTTTATGGCATTTATATTACTAATATTAGGTATTTATTTTACTGCATATAACCTGAACTATGCAACACCGGATTTCGGAGCAACTTTGAGTTCGGTTACATTTATATTTTTGATCATAACACCGGTACTGACAATGAGGATACTGGCAGAGGAGAAGAAAAATAAGACAGACCAGTTACTCTTTACTTCACCGGTGGCAGTTTGGAAAATTGTGCTGGGAAAATATCTGGGAATGGTCACAATCTATGTGATCCCTGTTATCATTGCTGCCTGCTATCCCCTTATTATGGGGAAATACGGTACGGTATCTTATCCTATGGCCTATACGGCTGTGATCGGCTTTTTCTTCCTGGGATGCGCCAACATAGCAGTAGGATTATTTTTATCCTCTGTCACAGAGAGTCAGGTTATTGCAGCTGTCCTTACATTCGGCGTTCTTTTCTGCAGTTATGTGATGAACGGCATTGAGTCCTTCTTCTCCCAGACAGCAGTGAGTTCTATGCTGGCTTTTGTGGTGATTGGGATTATAATTGCGTTCATTGTTTATCAGATGACAAGAGATGCGATCCTTACAGGCGTTGTGGGAGTTATATTGGTGGGAGTTACTGTGGTTCTGTATTTTGTAAAGTCTTCTCTTTTTGAAGGCGCCATACAAAAAGTATTGGATTTACTGGCAATCGCAAATCATTTTGATAACTTTGTTGGCGGTATACTGGATGTGACAGGAATCGTATATATGCTTTCCGTAATATGCATTTTTGTATTTCTGACAATTCAATCCATACAAAAACGGCGTTGGAGCTGATTTTGGAGGTCGAAGAAAGGAGAAAATGCAGATATGAAAGAAATAAAAAGTAATATTAATAAGAAAAAAATTAATATTAAAGATATTATTAGTAATAATAAAGAAAACAGACGAAAAAACAGGAAAAATCTGAAGCATGGAACATATAGTATGGGAGTAGTCGCGGTATTCGTGGCAATTCTGGTAGTAGTAAATCTGCTTATCCAGGAGCTTCCGTCAAAATACAGAGAAATAGACTTAAGTACACAAAAGATGTACAGTATTGGAGATCAGACAAAAAAACTGCTGAAGAATCTGGATAAAGATGTTACCTTATATTTTATAGCACAGAAAGGTTCTGAAAGCAGTGATATAGAAAAACTGCTGGAACGGTATGAGGAAAGCAGTGACCATGTAAAGGTAGAGCAGAAAGATCCTGCTGTTAATCCAAAGTTTACCTCACAGTATACGACAGAAGGAGTAAACAACAATAGTGTTATTGTAGTTTCCGGTGATAAAAGTAAAGTGGTTGATTATAACTCCATGTATGAGACCTCTGTGAATTACCAGACATATGCAAGCGAAGTGACCGGGTTTGACGGAGAGGGACAGCTTACTAGTGCGATCAACTATGTGACATCAGATAATATGCCTGTAATGTATACACTGGAAGGTCACGATGAGTCTTCTATGAGCGATTCACTGAAAGATATGATACAGAAGGCAAATATTGATATCCAATCTCTAAATCTTCTCACAATGGACGCTGTTCCGGAAGATGCGGACTGTTTGTTTATTTTTGCACCATCAAAGGATATTTCGGAGGATGAGGCAAAGAAGATTATTACTTACCTGGAAGACGGAGGAAAAGCACTGATTGTATCCAATTATACAGGGGAAGACATGCCTAATTTTGCCTCTGTTTTGGAAAATTACGGCGTGAAAACCGTTGACGGCATTATTCTTGAGGCAGATACAAACCATTATATTTCTCAGAACCCGTCATATCTGCTTCCTAATATAGAAAGCAATGATATTACCTCAAATCTCTCCTCCCAAAGCCGTTATATCCTTATGCCTTTGGCTCAGGGAATTGAGACAACAGATAATTATAGGGATACTTTGACAATTCAGAATATACTAACCACATCCGACAGTTCTTATTCCAAAGTAAATGTGGAAAATATGCAGACAATGGAGAAAGAAAGTGGAGACATTGACGGTCCATTCCATGTAGGTGTGGCAATCAGTGAAGATCTGGAGGATGATAAACAGACGCAGATCGTTTATTATTCATCTGAGACACTGTTTAATGACAATATGAATACAATGGTATCCGGTGCAAACTTTGAATTAATTTCTGCATCTGTCAACTGGATGTGCTCAAATGAAGATGGCAGTACAATATCAATATCCAGTAAAAGTCTGGATACGTCGACCTTGACAATACCAGCAGCAGACGCCAGCTTCTGGAGTATATTTGTTATGGCTGTAGTACCGGCATTTTTAGTGATTTTAGGTGGTGGAATCTGGATGAAGAGGAGAAAACAGTAAATGAAGAAAAAAAATACAGCACTTATTGCGGGCATTATCATATTAGCTTTGCTGCTGGTATTTTATCTTGTTCTTCATAACAGCAGCAAAGAGGATAGTCAGGATACTGAGAAAACATCAGAAACGGCATTCGAGACAACTGTAGAAGATATCAGTGAAGCGGTATTCAAATCAGGCGAAAATGAATTTAAATTTACAAAAAGTGATGACATTTGGAAATACAACGGAGAAGAAAACTTTCCGCTGGATCAATCAGCATTTGAAGAAATTATCAGTAAATTTGAAAAAATAGCTGCTGACAGAGTGTTAGAAAAACCGGATAATATTTCGGAATATGGTTTGGATGATCCAACTGTTACTGTAAGTTTAAAAGATAAAGATGGAAAGGAACAGACGCTGCAATTTGGAGATACAAATTCAGTTACAAGCAGCAGCTATATGACGCTGAACAAAGATAATGAAAAAGTTTATATGGTTTCCTCCACAATTGTCACTTCGCTGCAGTTTGATATCAATGATCTGGCAGAAAAAGAAACATTTCCAAGTATTACAGACATAACAGGCGTCATAATGGAAAGAAATGGACAGACATTTTCAGTTTTCAAAGACAGCAGTTCCAGTACAGGCTGGACTGTAACGGGATGGGATGGTACAAAGAAAGATGCGGGCAGTTCACAGGTATCTGAATTTACTAACCCCATAACAAGTTTATCCTGGAGCAGTTTTATAAGTCAAAATACAGAAGATTTAAGTCAGTATGGACTTGATAATCCGACAATAATTACGATAAATTATCAGGTTACTGAAACAAAATCTACTGATGAAACGAAAGATGACAGTGCAGATACTGCGAATGGCAGCAATACTACAGACAATAAAAGTAAGGATGCTAAAGCTGAGAGTGATACCACAGAAGATACAGAAGAAAAAGTGACTGTCGATAAACAGGAAGTTTTATTAATAGGTAATAAAACAGAAGATAACAGTTATTATGCTAAGCTTCAGAGTCAGTCAGGGGTTTATACTTTAAGCAGTTCTACTGTTGACAATCTCCTGAATGCAGAAGTAAATCAATTCCTCAGTACTTATGTATCTGATTATATTTTTGCCGATCTGGATAAAGTCACTATTGAGAAAGATGGAAATACCTATGAATTTACTAAGAAAACTGAGGAAAAACAGGTAGAGAGTGACAGTGATAAAGAAAATACAGAGGATACAGATACAGAAGAAGAGGAAACAACAACGGTTACTACCTATTATATGAATGGCAAAGAAATAGAACTGTCTGATTTCTCTGAGTTTTACAGTCTTATAAGCGGTATGGAATGCCAGGAACGGTTAGATACGGTTCCTGATATGGAAAATTCACCTGAAATGACAGTACATTTCTACAAGGAAAATGGTGTGGATGTGACTACTGAGTATTATGCGTATGATTCCAGCTTTTATCTGGTAAAAGACAGCAAAGGAAATGCATCATTGGTAAACAAAATGAAAGTAAAAGAACTGACAGAGGCTTTTAATGCCTTTTTAGAAAAACAGAATAAGGAATCATAAAAACAAAAGTATACTTTACAATTAAATTTATCACATATGAGTAAATAACCTAAAAAGAGTCCTGCAGCATTTCCCGGCTGCAGGACTCCTCTTGTAAATGTTTCACGTGAAACATTTAATCAAGAAATATATTTAACTGTTCCATTAACTTATCGGGTGTCTCCATTTGCGGTAAGTGTTTGGCTCCTTTCAAACTAATTGCCTCAACAGCAGGATTACATTCTGTATACTGAGATATAATATCTTTGCTGTCCCTCTCTGCCTCACCTTCAATAATAAAAATACTCTGATCAATTGCCTTTAAAGCATGATTAATATTATTGTTTGTATACCGTCCTATTATGCTGGAAAGCAGATACCTTGAACTGCTCATCCCCTTATGGGCCGCTTCATAATAAGTATCCAGCCATTCTGCAGTCATATTAAAAGGATTATACAAATACTGCTCCGTAAACAGCAGTTGAATATTACTCTGACATGTAATCATATTATAAACCAAAGTTCCAAAAACAGGTATTTCCAAAAGGAACTTATACAGTTTACTCTTTTTATCAGGTATCTTATTCAAAGCATTAAGCGCTGGCGGATTGATCATGACGATTTTACCAAACAAATCTGTTTCATTATGGCAGGCCATCAAAGCAAAGGAGCCTGAATAACCGCTGGTGATAACATCCGTTCTCTCATGAATCACATTTTTAATAAAATCTGAAATAATCTGCACATATAAGTAGTTTGTATATGTGATTCTCTGCTTATCAGACCGTCCGCACCCCAGCAGATCAATGGTATAAACCGTATGGTTTTCAGCCAGTTTATCTACAATCTTATTCCACTCATAAGCTGAGCTATAAACCGTCAAATCATGCACCAACAAAACCGGCGTCCCAGTCCCAATCTTCTTATAATATATCTTCCCAAATCGCCAATTATAATAATTGTTAGCTGTGGACTTCAACATTTCCTTCAACACAGCAGTCCCAAATATAAGCCGATTAATCACATAAATAATACCCGTTGCAATGGAAAAAAGTATACTTGCCGTAATTATTTTATGCCTGGATTTCTTCATAAAACCGTCCACCTCCTGAAAAAGAATATACTAATATTATAAGACATTAAAGTGAATTATACAAGTTAAAATAATTTACAGTTCATAATCAAATAGATAGTCATACGACATAAAGAAATATCTTATATTTACATATAGTACACGTATTGCAGCATATAATAATCATTGTTATTAGTAAAGCATACAAAAGGTATTTTAAACTTTATTATGACAATCTGCATGATCCATTTTGCAGCATCTCTCCCCCCAATTTGATCAATACACCCCACTTCACCAATCTTATCCGACAAAAATCTCCTACAAACCATAGTGAATAACTTATCAAAAGCAATTTTCAAACACAATATCCTAACACATTCTATTTTATGAACGCGAATATTGCACAGACTGTCATATAAAGACTGTGCGACATAAAACCTTGTATATTGTTTTAAATTAATTATTTAAAGTTAAATAATATATCTGATTTTTAAAAGAAACAAAAGCAATAGAAACAATAAATTAATAAATCCATAAAATCAGTTGCTGATTTTATGGATTTATTATAGTACAAAACCTTCATTATACATAGTTTAACAAAGCCACACTAAACAAGCCACAAATGCTTCTATAAATGTTTCACGTGAAACATTACAAGTATAATATCCATACAGAGAAAACCAGGATGAAAAGCAGGGGGAGGGCAGGTGTATGGGGAAAACGATGTCTAGTGGAGCGTTCGGGAGATCCACCTGCCCCAGACACTTAATGAGGAGGCCGTTGCCGACGAATTTAGTGACTGGGAGCAGGTTAGCTTCCGGACAAGCGAAACGCTTCGTTTTCCCCATACACCTGCCCTCCCCCTGCTTCTCATCCGTCCGCCCTCTACTCTATTTCCCCATATACAATATAACCAATAAAATACCAATAAAAAAATGTTTCACGTGAAACATTCTTATGGAAATACTCCACAATTAATGCTATAATAAACACGTATATCATAATCCAAAAAACACATCAAAAAACTTTTCCACACAGATGAAAAGAGGAGAGTATAATTGGGAAGAATTATAGCTATAGCAAACCAAAAAGGCGGCGTAGGCAAATCAACCACAGCCATTAATCTTTCCGCCTGCCTGGCAGAAATGAGCCAAAAAGTCCTCATTATAGATATCGACCCCCAGGGAAACACCACAAGCGGCGTAGGCGTAGAAAAAGAAAACTTAGACGCCACACTGTATGAACTGCTTCTCGGAGACTGCGATTTATCTGACTGCCTGATTGAAAACGTATTTGAAAACCTATCCATTATCCCGTCTAACGTCAACCTGGCCGGAGCCGAGATTGAACTGGTAGGAGTAGAAGACAGAGAATTTTTATTAAAGAATCATATTGACACCATAAAAGACAAATATGATTTCATCATTATGGATTGCCCTCCATCACTAAATATTTTGACAATCAATGCAATGACAACAGCAGATTCGGTTCTTGTACCCATTCAATGTGAATACTACGCATTGGAAGGACTGACACAGCTCATTCATACCATAGAATTAGTACAGGAACGTTTAAATCCTTCACTTGTTATTGAAGGTGTAGTGTTTACCATGTATGACGCCAGGACAAACCTTTCTCTGCAGGTTGTAGAGAACGTAAAGAGCAATCTGAATCAATCCATCTACAAAACTATTATACCGAGAAATGTCCGTCTTGCAGAGGCGCCCAGTTATGGTCTGCCCATTACACTATATGATAAAAAATCTGTGGGAGCAGAGAGTTACAAACTCCTGGCAGAGGAAGTATTACATAAGGGGGATGAAGAATGGCAGTAAGAAAAGGTGGACTTGGAAAAGGACTGGATTCCATGATTCCGGATACCAGTGCTAAGGTAAAAAAGAAAATCCCTGGCCCAACACCTGCTGAGAATACAAAAGAAGTTGACATAAAAAAAGAAAAATCCGTACAGATGATTAAAATGTCAATGATAGAACCAAACAGGGAACAGCCCAGAAAACAGTTTGGGGAGGACGCACTGCTGGAACTTGCAGAGTCCATTAAACAGTTTGGCATACTGCAGCCGCTTCTGGTTCAGAAAAAGGGTGATTATTACGAAATTATCGCAGGTGAGCGGAGGTGGAGAGCCTCCAAACTGGCAGGTATCAAAGAAATTCCGGTTATCATAAAAGAATTCTCTGATCAGGAAGCAGTAGAGATTTCACTTATTGAGAATATTCAGAGAGAGGATCTGAACCCTATTGAGGAGGCCGTGGCATATAAACGGCTTATGGAAGAATTTCATTTGAAACAGGATGCCATTGCTGAGAGAGTATCTAAAAGTCGTACTGCCGTAACTAATTCCATGCGTCTTTTAAAGCTGGATGACCGTGTACAGCAGATGCTTATTGATGAGATGATCACAACAGGTCATGCCAGGGCACTTCTGGCAATAGAAGACTCTGAAATTCAGGTTATGGCAGCAACAAAGGTATTCGATGAAAAATTAAGTGTGAGGGAAACAGAAAAACTGGTAAAAGAGATCCTGAATCCCGCACCTGAGAAACAGGAAAAGCCGGTGGATGAAGCACAGAATCTGGTCTATCAGCAGTTGGAGGAAAAAATCAAACAGATTATTGGCTCTAAGGTGGCAATACACCGAAAGAACAATGATAAGGGGAAAATAGAAATTGAATATTACTCCAAGGATGAGCTGGAACGTATTATAGAACTACTGGAAACGATTAGATAAAATAAGGGAGTTGTGAACAACAGATGAGTAGTTTATTAGAAAGTCTTCAGTCTCACTCCGGAATATTGATGGTTTTACTGCTGGTCGTAGTGGTCATACTGCTGATCTGCGTATTTAACCTTTCATTGGGACTGAACCGGCTAAACAGGAAGTATACGCTGTTCATGAAGGGAAAAGATGGACAATCTCTTGAACGGCTTTTTAAAAGAAAATTCGATTTGATTGAAAAACTGGTGCGCTCCACAGATGACAATGGAGAAGAAATTGAGAAAATATGGAAAGTCATGGACAAATCCCTGAACAAATACGGTATTGTAAAATATGACGCCTTTGAAGACATGGGAGGAAAACTAAGTTTTGTGCTGGCCATGCTTGACAAAAATAATACCGGCTTTCTGCTCAATGCTATACACAGCAGAGAAAATTGCTTTCTCTATATTAAAGAGATCGTAAATGGGGAATCCTATGTAGTATTGAGTGAAGAAGAAGTGGAAGCTCTGAGACAGGCTGTGAATTTCGGTATTTTACAGGAGACAGAGTTAGATGACTGACCGCGGTCTGATAATTTGGCAGATTGAATTGTTGCCACAAATTATGTAAATAATCTTATGTAAACAAACTTGTGAAAACAAAAGGAGAACAGAGATGTTAGACATTAAATTTTTAAGAGAAAACCCGGAAATTGTAAAGCAGAATATTAAAAATAAATTTCAGGACAGCAAATTGCCGCTTGTAGATGAAGTGATCGAGCTGGACAAGAGAAACCGTGACATCAAGAAGGAAGTTGAGGCATTAAGAGCTGAAAGAAACAAAATCTCCAAGATGATAGGCGGGCTTATGAAGGAAGGCAGGAAAGAGGAGGCAGAGGAGGTAAAGAAAAAAGTTACAGCCAATGCTGAGACGGTAGAACGCCTGTCTGCAGAGGAAAGAGAAGTAGAGGAAAAGATCAGAACGATCATGATGACAATACCAAACATCATTGATCCGTCAGTGCCCATCGGAAAGGACGACACGGAGAATGTAGAGGTCCAGAAGTATGGCGAACCGGTGGTTCCTGAGTTTGAGATTCCCTATCACGCAGAAATTATGGAAAGCTTCAATGGACTTGATCTGGACAGCGCCAGAAAGGTAGCCGGAAACGGATTCTATTATCTTATGGGTGATATTGCAAGACTTCACTCTGCTGTTATTTCCTACGCAAGGGATTTTATGATAAACAGAGGATTTACCTACTGTGTACCTCCTTTCATGATCCGCAGCGATGTGGTGACAGGCGTTATGAGCTTTGCTGAGATGGATGCCATGATGTACAAGATCGAGGGTGAAGACCTGTATCTCATCGGAACCAGCGAGCATTCCATGATCGGTAAATTCATTGACACGATCATCCCCGAGGAGGAGCTGCCCAAAACTCTTACAAGCTATTCCCCGTGCTTTAGGAAAGAAAAGGGAGCACACGGGCTGGAAGAGCGCGGTGTATACCGTATCCATCAGTTTGAGAAGCAGGAAATGATCGTTGTCTGCAAACCGGAGGAAAGTAAAGAGTGGTTTGATAAATTGTGGCAGAACACCGTAGATTTATTCCGCTCCCTGGATATTCCGGTGCGTACACTGGAATGCTGCTCCGGAGACCTGGCGGATTTGAAGGTGAAATCCGTGGATGTGGAAGCGTGGTCACCGAGACAGAAAAAATATTTTGAGGTGGGAAGCTGTTCAAACCTGGGTGATGCACAGGCCAGAAGATTAAAAATCCGTATAAATGGGAAAGATGGCAAGTATCTGGCGCATACCTTGAACAATACAGTTGTTGCCCCGCCGAGAATGCTGATCGCATTTCTGGAAAATAACCTGCAGGCAGATGGCTCTGTAAGGATTCCGGAGGCTTTAAGACCTTATATGGGCGGTATGACAGAAATAAAGTAAATATTATGTAAACAAAGTTATGTAAACCTTAACCAGACGGAGGTACGTATTTGCACAGTTATTTGAAATCCATTGGTTTTTCCGGTATAAACGGAAAAAAAGAGGTGGACCGGATTCTTAAAGATGTAATCTTACATTATGATGAGAAGACAGTGATTGAAGACAGAAAAAATCATATGTTCGCGGAAATCTCTAAAACCTTTGGCTGTGATTTTGGAATAACGGTATGCGGAGAATATGATGAGAATAATGAGTTCCAGATGGAATATTATTTTCCGTATTTCCGCGGTACCGGGATTACTACCCAGGAGGACGTGGTAATCGAAAAGCATGCAGGAAAGGAATCTTACGCAGGCGCCTGTGATGACGTGAGAATTGGAGTGACCATTATATTTTATCTGCAGAATGCAGGGGAATATCTAACAGAGAGAAGCCATGGAAATTATTCCAGAGGCTCCTATGCCATAACCCTTGCGGCCCTGGCTAAGGAGGGAAAGATTCTTCTTCCTGTCACAAAGGATGAGAAACAGGAAAAAGAAGAGAAGGAAAATACCATCAACCGCAACCGTATGATCGCGGCTGCACGTAATGGCGATGAGGATGCCATGGAGAATCTGACCATGGAGGATATTGATATCTATTCCATGATTTCCGGCAGAATACCCAATGAAGATGTGTACTCTATTGTAGATACATATTTTATGCCGTACGGAATGGAATGTGACCTGTATAATGTCATGGGAGAAATACTTGACTGCTCCAGAGTCAGAAATGTCATGACAAACGAGGAAGTCTACGAACTCAGAATTTCATGCAATGACCTGGAAATTGATGTGTGTATCAACACAAATGATCTGATGGGAGAGCCTGAGGTGGGACGGCGCTTTAAAGGTGTTATCTGGCTTCAGGGGAGTATTCACTTCTGATTATATTTTTGCATATGTCGTGTTTTGTTGAGATACAGGGCAGAAAAGGGAATAAAGATTTAAGAAAAAGGTATCGGACGCTGTATTCCGGTATCTTTTTTTGTCTGTTAGATTTATTTTGGTTGAATTGCATAAAGGAGAGGCAAAATCATTGACGTTTATGTGAATTCAGCACTATAATGGATATATTGATGGTATTGTATGTGTGTTGGAGGGGCTATGGAAAAGCTATCGGTTAATAATAAAAGCAAAATATATATTATAGACAGTGATTACAGGATCGTCAGCTGCAATGATGCGCTGAAGGAGACTTTTCCCGAATTGGAGTGCGGGCAGATCTGTTATCAGATTCTGTGTAATGAGGATAAGCCCTGCGGGGAGTGTCCTCTTGCCCGGAAGGACGGGGATAATGCCATTTTCTATAATAAAAAGGTTAAGAAATGGGTGGAGGTTAATTCCGGAGCCATTGACTGGCCCGGCTCCGGTATCCGCAGCATGGTTCTGGCAAAGGAGATACATGAGGGCAATAAAAGCCTGTTCTTTAATCTTACCAACCTCACCGCATATGATGAATTGTACGAGCTGAATATTACACAAAATACATACAAAAAACTGTATCAAATGCAGGAAAAATATCCCCCTGTCCCCTCATCCGGCAGTCTTACACAGATGCTTCAGGATACAGGAGAGCGTCTGATCCATCCGGATGACAGGGAAGAGTATTTCAGGTTCTGGAACCTGGATGATATTCTGACAAGGATGGCAAAGGATACAGCGGAAAATGCCGTGAGAAGCCAGTGCAGAAAAAAGATGCAGAATGGTGATTTCTGCTGGATTCTTCAGCTTGTTGTGCCGCTTAGGCATAGCGGGGACGGAGATCAGATCCTTATGTGCTTTATCCAGGATATCAATACCCAGAAGACAAAGCAGATGAAACAGGAGCACAAAAATCAACTGCAGGACAACGCTTATGACAGTCTGACCGGGCTTTACAGGAAGAATATCTTTTTCTCAAAAGCCGATGAATTTCTGAAGGCAGGCGGGGATCAGAGATACTGTCTGATGGCTGTTGATATAGAACACTTTAAGATTTTCAATGAATGGTATGGACAGGAGGCCGGTGACAGATTTCTTAAAATAGCAGGAGGATTTTTTAAAAGGACCCAGGAAAGCAACAAGGGAATCGCCGGTTATATGGGAGATGATGATTTTGTTATCATACTGCCTGATGACAGGGAAACGATTAAAAGTATACAGGATGAGATCTTGAACTACGTAAAGCAGTACGGAGGAAATGCCGGATTCCTTCCTGTATTCGGTATGTATGAGATAACAGATAAAAGCCTGCCTGTAAGCACCATGTATGACCGGGCATCCATTGCGCTGGCATCCGTAAAGGGAAATTATGCAAAACGTGTTTCCTGGTATGATGCGGCAATGATGCAGAAAATTGAGGAAAACCACTTACTTTTATCAGAAGTGCAGAGAGCGCTGACAAACGGCGAGTTTGTATTTTATGGGCAGCCAAAATGTAATATGATGACAGGGAGGATCATAGGCCTGGAATCACTTGTCAGGTGGATTCATCCCGAGCGGGGCCTGGTTCCCCCGGATGAATTTATTCCGGTGCTGGAGAACAGCGGATTTATCGCAAAACTGGATATGTATGTCTGGGATATGGTATGCAGCAGCGTGAGAGGGTGGCTGGACAGAGGATACCGGGTGGTTCCCATATCTGTCAATGTGTCCAGAGTAGATATTTATACGGTTGATGTGGCGGAGTGTTTCTGCGGGCTGATAAAGAAGTACAGGCTGGACCCATCGCTGATAGAGATAGAGATTACGGAGAGTGCTTACGCGGAAAATTATAATATCATCAGAGCGGCTGTGGAGAACCTGCGGAAGTCAGGGTTTACGGTTCTCATGGATGACTTCGGAAGCGGATACTCCTCCCTCAATATGTTAAAGGATGTCAATGTGGACATTCTTAAAATAGACATGAAGTTCCTGGATATGAATGAGGAGAGCGCAGACAGGGGAATGGGTATACTGGAAGCCATAACGAGTATGGCACGGCTGATGGGAATCCGCGTGATCGCAGAAGGGGTTGAGACAAAGGAACAGGTGGATTTTCTCCTGGATATGGGATGTATCTATGCACAGGGGTATTATTTTTACAAACCAATGCCGGTAGAAGCCTTTGAAAAGCTTCTTGCAGATGAAAACAAAGTGGATTTCAGGGGAATCAAGGCCAGGGAGATTGAGAGGTTCCGTATAAAGGATATGTTCAGAGATAATGTGTTCAGTGAGACCATGATGAACAATATCCTGGGCGGAATAGCATTTTATGATGTTTACCGGAACGATGTAGAGCTTATACGCGTCAATGAACAATATTACAGGATCATGGAAACAGACCCTGTAGAGCTTGAGGAAAATAAAGTAAGGATCATCCAATACGTCTATGAGGATGACAGGCGGGAAATGCTGAGCATTTTCCAGAAAGCTTATGAAAAGTCAATAACAGGAGCGGAGGGCGAAGTCAGGCGTCTGAAGGGGAACGGTAAGACAATCTGGATGCATAACCATGTGTTTTTCCTGAAGGAACAGGATGGGCACAGATTTTATTACGGATCTGTCAGTGATGTCACCATGCAGAAGGAGAGGGAGGCCATGCTGGAATCTTCCCAGAGAGCACTTGCCGCTGTTCTCAATGTATCGGAAAACGATGCATCCTTTATGAAGCTGACAGAGGAGAACAGAAAGACAGCCGCCACTATATTTGCCCAGATGTCCCCGGGCGGCATGATCGGGGGATACTGCGAGGAGGGATTTCCTCTTTATTTTGCCAATTATGAGATGATCCGTCTGATGGGATATGAAAGTTATGAGGAACTTAACGCGGCCATTAAAGGACAGGTGATCAATACCATTCATCCGGATGACAGGGAGCGGGTGGGCCATGATATTGGCGCGTATTATCCGGGTGCGGAGTACACTACAACATACCGTATGCCGAAAAAGGATGGTTCCTGGTTCTGGACCCTGGATAAAGGGAAAATAATCCGGGCGGAAGATGGAAGAATGGCTATTGTCAGTGCGTGTACGGATATCTCTGAGACCATGATGGTACAGCAGCAGCTTGCGGAGCGCAACGCCATGCTGCTGAGCCAGAACCAGGAGCTCAAGTTTCTGAATTATGACATGCCCGGCGGATATCACAGATGCGCGGACACACCGGAGTATGATTTCCTCTATATCAGTGACAAATTCCTGGAAATGCTGGGCTATACAAGGGCTGAGATACAGGAGCTGTTTCAGAACAAATTTATGCGGATGGTACATCCGGATGACCGGCGCCTGGCTGAGGAAGGCGCTGAGTTACTGAGGCGTAATACCGTATCACATAATCTGGAATACAGGATTTTGGGAAAGCATGGGTATATATGGGTCATTGACCAGAGTAAATATATGAATTTTCACGGAACGTCATTTTTCCAGGGAGTTGTTGTGGATGTGACGGAGACCATGGAACTGAAAAATAAGATGCGGATGTTCATGGAGAATTTCTCAGATAATGTTGTACTTGTACATTATAAGGATGGGATATTCAGGTATGAGATACTGGGAGACGGACTTTTCCGGGAACTGGGATATACAAAGGAAGAGTATGAAAAACCATGGAAAACAGGACAGGAGCTGCAGTCTGTCAGGAGAGAACTGGAGGATGCCATCAAGTCAGGAAGGAACTACCAGGATACCATTGAGATCAAAATGCCGGATAACCTGAAGATATGGCTCAGTATGGACGGCAGGTTTATCAGCGGGGATGAGGAGGGCAGCGTCTATCTCTGCATTTACAGGGATGTGACCTCCATTAAGAAAAAGGAACATGAGCTGTGGCTGATGAGAAAGGAAATTGAGAGTATCCTCCGTCTGGCGGATATCAACGGATGGGAGTGGGATTTCAGAAGAAATATGCTCACGCTGTCTGATATCCAGCATCTGAAGTCAGGGAAAAAGAAGGATACCTCCCGGCTGATAGGGAATTTTCCGCTTTGTTTTCTGGAAAAAGAACGGATGCCTGAAGCGTACAGGGAATCCTTCATAGACATATTAAAGAAATTATACAAAAATAATTTTGGGGCCGGCGCGGAATGTACATTTCCACTGATAAAAGCAGATGGAAAGGGTGTGTGGATCAAGGCGGCAGGGGAGGCAATCTGTGATAAGAACGGCATTCCCGTAAAAGCAGTGGGATATTATCTGGATGTTACAGAGCAGAAAAACCAGGAACTGCGTCTCACTAAAATTGCTGAGGCGGATGCCCTGACCGGATTGTTTAACCGTCAGACAGCAATACCCCGAATCAAGAGTTATCTGGCGGATATGGAGGGCAGGGAGGAAACCGCTGCGATCATCATGTTTGACCTGGATAACTTTAAACTGGCTAATGACGTATTCGGCCATGCATATGGTGATGAGATGATCTGCAAAAATGCCGGGAAGCTGAAAGGGTTTTTCAGAAGCGATGACATACTCTGCAGAATCGGTGGAGACGAATTTCTTATATTCTGCAAGCGGATCAGGGACGCGGATGTGCACGCGAAGCTTGAAAAAGTGATGGAGAGTATGGTCACTGTCCGCAGTGACGGGGAGCATGAGATCGTCTTCTCCGTATCCGCCGGCTATGTCATGATACCTGAACAGGGCATGGAGTTCGATGTGCTTTACAGAAAGGCTGATGTGGCGCTTTTCAATGCTAAGATGAACGGAAAGGGTTCCTTCAGAAAGTATGAAAGTGATATGAAGGAAATCAGATATGAACTGGCAAGGGATAAGTAGCTTTTGGTGAATGACAGGTATCTTGATGGTACCTGTCATTTTGGGCTGTGAAAGAGAACAGAGGGGATTGGAGGATTTTCATGGGAAGAGAAAAGGGAAAGATCCTTGGAAAGGCGAGGATTTCTGTAAAACTGGCATTTCTGTATATGTCACTGCTTCTGGTATCCTGGAGTATTATTTTATTGATCTTTTATCGGGTCAGTGACAAAAATGCCACAGAGTCAGCACAGGCACTCTCAGCTCAGACGCTGAACACGGTCAGTAAAAATATATCAACGCTGATAGACAATACGGCTTACTATTCCAGGATCATTTTGTCCAGCAGTGATATCACAGAGGCATTGGAGCTGAAGGATGGGAAGATGCAGAAGGAGAGTCTGCATCAGTTTACATCGCTTGTGGATACGGAGACCCATATTAACGGTATTTATATGTGGGATATGGAAAGTCATGGATGCAGTATAGATAAGAATCATGTCAGAACTCTCCGCATGGAAGATATCAGGGAGACGAACTGGTATGAGGAGGTCAGGGAACTGGCAGGTTCTTACTGTTTGAAGCTAAATGCTGACCGTGTTCTGACTCAGAGCAGCGCTGAGACTACGGTATCTCTCATCCGGGTGATCAACAACCCCACGGATTACCATCCTGTTGGAATATTGATGATAAATATGGACCTGAATGCATTTGCAGACAGTTACGGGGGATTGGACAGCAAGAGTATACCGGTAATATATGTTCTGGATGATACAGGTAAGATCGTCACTTCCCAGTCGGATATGTCCCTGCCCAGTGTAAAGGAAGCATTGAAAAGTAAGAAAAACAATGACAGTCTTCTTCTTGCGCAGCAGGATATCGAAGGCAATAACTGGAAGGTACTGGCAGGTGTAAGGATTGAAAACGGATTGAAGCAGTCAGGGATCGGCGGGATCATTTTTGCCATGGCAATGATATTTTTGGCCCTGTTCTGCGGGATCGGATATTTTATCATGAAACGGTATGTGGCTGACCCGCTGGAACAGATGGCAGGTTCTATGAACCGCATGAGCGGAAGAAAGTTTGAGAAGATTAGGATGTGGGGAAACAGGTATAACACATTCGGGGAAATGGAGATTCTGGAGACTACATATAACAAGATGGTGGATGAGATAGATGCCTTGATCGAGAGAGTATATGAAGAGGAAAAGATAAAGAGAAGGGCAGAACTGAACGCGCTGCAGGAACAGATGAAGCCGCATTTTCTATATAATACAATTGACGCGATGGGATATCTTGCACTGAGCGGAAAGAATGAGGAGGTATATGATGCTCTGGAAGCTTTCGGCAGCTATTACAGGATACTGCTGAGCAAGGGAAGGGAAATGATCTCGGTCAGGGAAGAGGCAGAGATGGTGAAGGATTATCTGGAACTGCAGAAATTACGGTATGGTGATTCCCTGCACTATGTTCTCAATGTGGACCCGGAGATACAGGGGACTTTTATCTTAAAAATGGTGCTGCAGCCTCTTGTGGAGAATTCAGTAAATCATGGAATCCGTCCAAAAGAAACACCAGGTGTGGTGTATGTGGAGGGGACAGCGGAGGATGGATATCTGAAGTTCACCATAGAGGACGACGGTGTGGGAATGGATGAGGATAAGATCAAAGAGCTGAACAGAGAGAATATAAGCAGCAATGAGAAGAGTTTCGGGCTTCGGGGAACCATAGAGAGAATGAGAATATTCTATGAGTCAGATATAGATTATACAATTCAGAGCACAAAAGGAAAAGGGACAACTATTGTACTGAGGGTGCCTGTCTGTTATGAAGGAGATGAAGGTCATGATGAAAGTATTGCTTGTGGAGGATGAAGTGGGGACCAGAAACCTTCTCAGAATTATTGTGAACTGGGAAGAGTTTCATATGAAGATCATAGGGGAAGCCCAGAACGGCAGGGAGGCACTGTTCCGTATACAGGAGGAAATACCGGATCTGGTGGTTACGGATATTAAAATGCCCATTATGGACGGCATTTCGCTGGCGGAAGAGATCATGAAGAAATATCCGCAGGTTAAGGTGATCATTGTTACTGCCTATGACGATTTTAAGTACGCGCAGAAAGCACTCCGGGCCGGGGCTGTGGATTTTATCTTAAAGCCCTTAAAGCGGCAGGAGGTAAAGGAAGCCCTTGCAAGAGTGGGCAGGCAGATCGAGACAGTGGAGGAAGGGACAAAGGAGGTTATGGAACAGATAAGGGATTATCTGGAGGAGAATTACGCCCAGAGCAGCCTTTCCCTTTCCACAACGGCCGAGAGATTTTACCTGAACCCCAGTTATTTAAGCCGTACATTCAGAAAGAAGACAGGCATCCCATTCGTGGAATATCTCAATAAAGTGAGGATTGAACACGCATGTGATTATCTGAAATCAGGAAACTGGAAGGTGTATGAGATTGCAGAGAAAGTCGGCATTCCGAATCCTGACTACTTTAGCCGTTGTTTTCGGAAATATATGGGGATGTCGGTTAATGATTATAAAAAAAGTAAAATATGTGCGGAATAGGGTAAAAATACTGGGTTCAGAGTGGCGGGGATTTTTTCTATACTGTAACCGTAGCAAGTGATAAGGCATGAAAAGCTATAGTATGTATCAGGAGGAAAAGAGAATGAGAAGGAAAATAGCAATGCTTTTATGCGCAAGTATGGCAATCGGCCTGCTGGCAGGCTGCGGCGGCAGTTCAGAGGAGAGTAAGGCCTCAGAGAGTAAAGAGGAAAAAGGCGCGGACACATCGGATAAGGATTCAGGGGAAAAGGTAAAGCTTACATTCTGGAAATCACCGCATTCGGACCGTGAGGATGACATATGGGCCGGTATGATCGAGGACTTCAACAAGGAAAATCCGGATATTGAAGTGGAATTTCTCAATGTTGCATGGGATTCTGTTGTGGAGAAGGAGACAGCGGCTTTCTCTGCAGGCAGCGGTCCGGACATCAGTTTCCAGACAGAGCAGTTCCCGCTGTATGCCAAGAATGGATATCTTCTGTCACTTGATGACTATGCAGACGAGAAAAAGTTATCAGGTTATCCGGAGTCAGCTTTGGAATACTGTTCTCATGACGGGAAACTTATGGGAATACCGTTTGTTGCACTGAATTCGGTTATGTTCTACAACAAGGATATGTTTGAGGAAGCAGGAGTTACAAAGGTGCCGGAAACATGGGAAGAACTGAGAGAAGCAGCGAAAAAGCTTACCCAGGATAAAGATGGTGACGGCGAGACTGACCAATGGGGCATGATGTATGAGATGGATGACTACTGGCAGCCACTGTCCTACATTATCCAGGCCGGAGCTGATATGTGGAATAAAAATCTTACCAATATTGGATTTAATAATGAACAGGGTGTGGAGGGACTGACTTTCTTTGACCAGTTGTATCATGAGGATCAGGTAGTTCTTCCACTGGAAAAATATACGAATAAGGATGAGGAGCGGTCATATTTCTATAACGGACAGGTTGCCATGTTCCCACAGCAGATTCATTATACAAATATTATTAAAGAGGCTTCAGATATTAATCTGGGAGCATTTGCCCTTCCGGCAGGACCGGCCAGTGACGAGGAACATGCCAAATGGAATTTTGCCAACATTGGTATGCTGTCCATCTCCAGCCAGACAAAATATCCCGATGAAGCGTGGAAATTCGTTGAGTATATCACCAGACCGGAAGTTGAAAAGATATATCTGTCAGAAGTGGGATTTTTCTCCCCGCAGCTGGCTACCAATGACATGATGTATGAGGGAGACGAAATAATGGCTGTTGCCGCGGAAGGAATCAAGAAGCTCCAGGTCAGCCCTGCTTCTGATTACGCCAATGCAATGCTTCAGAATCTGAAGATCATGTATGAAAATGTTGCAAGAGGTGAGAAATCACCGGCGGATTCCATCCAGGCTATGTATGATTCTATGAAAGCAATCAGCGGAGAATAAGTTTTGGGACTGAGAGGGGCTTTTACAGGCCCCTCTGCTGTTTAGGAGAAGAGTGTATTTATGAATAAGAGAAGAATTAAGGAATATGCTGTGTCCTATAGTTTTTTACTGCCATTTGCAGTTTTCTTTATCACATTTACAATTATACCTATAGGATACGTTTTTTATCTCAGCCTGCATGACGGTAACTTTCTGCAGGCACAATTTGACTGGGTGGGACTGAAGAACTTTAAGGATGTGCTGCAGACACCGGATTTCCAAAACGCTTTTAAGAACACATTCATCTATATGCTGATCGAAGTGCCGGTGAGCCAGTTCCTGGGGATCTTTTTTGCCCTTTTGATCAAGAAAAAAACACGGTTTGGACATGTGTGCGAGGTCATCTATTTTCTTCCCATGCTGATCTCCATGGTTGTGGCCAGTGTTCTGATCTCCTATATTTTATCGAACAACGGACCTTTGAATATGTTATTCCAGGTGCTGGGCATGAAGCCCATAAGCTGGCTGAACGGGAGATTCAGTGCAAAGATGGCAGTTATGATACTGGAACTCTGGAAGGGCGGAACCTTCTTTGTCTTTGTGTATATGTCGGCAATGCGTTCCCTTCCCGCAGATTGCCTGGAGTCCTCCAGAATAGACGGGGCTAATGTAGTGCAGGAGACAATCTATGTGGTGCTGCCGCTTATCAGAAATGCGATCATTCTGTGTGTGACTATGAATACGATCTGGCAGTTTCAGATATTTGAATCTGTGTATATGCTCACGAACGGAGGGCCTCTCGGTGCGACACAGACCGTGATATATGAGATTTACCAGTACAGTTTTAAATATTACAGAGTGGGATTCGGGGCAGCAGCTTCACTTGTATTTCTTCTTGTGATCCTGTTGATCTATGGTCTGGAGAATCTGTTATTGAGAGAAAAGGATAAAACCAGAAGAAGGGGGAAAAAGAATGAACAGATATAGGGCAAAGAAAAAAGTTTTTTCCTTTTTGAAGACATTTATGCTGTTTTTACTGGTGGTCATCATTGCATTTCCTTTCTGGCAGCTTATTGTATCCTCCATGCTGGATACCAATGCAATCATCAGTTATCCGCCGAAATTCTGGCCCAGCGGAGGCTCACTGGATAATTATACAGAAGTTTTGAAAATGCAGGGCGGGGCATATCTGCGCTGGATGCTGAACAGTGTATTTGTTGCAGGCAGCAATACGGTGCTGGTGGTACTGGTGGCATCCATGGCAGGATACGCATTTGCAAAAAGAAGGTTTCCCGGTTCCAAGGTACTGTTTAATGTGGTGGTCGCGACGCAGATCATTCCCAGTGTTACCACATTGATTCCTCTTTTTCTGATCGTTTCCAAGCTGGGATGGGTGAATACTTATAAATCTCTGGTATTTCCGGGGGTGGCAAGTGCTTTTGGAGTCTATATGATGACACAGTTTATGAAAGATATACCGGATTCATTGATAGAGGCAGCTAAGATAGATGGGTGCAGCAATTATGGGACATTTTTCAAGATTGTACTGCCTATAACAGTGCCGCAGTTAAGTCTTCTGGCAATCTTTAACTTTACACAGCAGTGGGGAAGTCTGACATGGCCCCTTATCACTGTAAATGAAACTATGATGAAAACCCTTCCCCTGGGCATTGCGTCCATGAAGGATTTAAATGGTACACTGACAGGAACTATAATGGCAGCATCCATGATAAGTTTTATACCTCTGCTTATTGCATTTATTTTTGCAAGTGATAAATTTATAGAGGGAATGACATTAGGAGCTGTGAAAGGATAAGAAAATGAAACGTATATTGTGTTATGGTGATTCCAATACATGGGGACATAATCCTGAGCCTGACGGGGAAAATTTCAGGTATGGGGATGATGTGAGATGGACCGGGATTCTGCAGAAATGTCTGGAAGGCAGGGCGAAAATAATTGAGGAGGGCCTATGCGGACGTTCCGTTATGTTTGATGACCCTACATCACCTGACAGGAATGGCAGAAAGTTTCTGGGCTGCAGCCTGCAGAGCCATCAGCCTTTGGATCTGGTGGTGTTCATGCTGGGGACAAATGATATCCGTCATATATTTACGCCCAGTGTTAAGGAGATAGCAGCAGGTATGGTGAACCTTGTTAAAATGGCTCGAAATCCGGATACATACTGGGTAGGAGAAAGACCGGAGGTCCTGGTGATCGTCCCGGCACCGGTGCGGGATGAGATTGCGTCATCTGATTTTTATGGTATGTACGATGAGGAATCTGTGAGTAAAAGTAAGGCTTTGTATGCCGCTTATGAGGCTGCTTTAAAGGGAATGGAGGGTGTCTGGCTGCTGGATGCCGGGAAAGTTGCGGAGGTTTCCGTGAAGGATTGTATCCATCTGAGCAGAGAAGGACACAGAAATCTGGGAAGAGCCGCGGCAGAGTGCATTGAGGAGATATTAAAAATCTGAGTTTTATGAAGGACAGCATGGGTGATAGCAGATGGAAAAACGGCAGAGAATTATTTTATTGGGGTTTTTATTTCTTTTGGCAGCGATAACATTGCTCTGTTTTCGCGTTCTTCCAAAGTCCGAGGAGAAGAAAAGCGGTGAGGAAGAAGAAAGGATAGATCTGTGTCTGTGGTATCCATGGGAAAATGAGGGGGAGGCATATAAGAAATCCTTTCTGGAAGCTGTGGAGGAATTCAACAAAGCGCATGATACCGTACAGGTATTGGCGGAAGGTACGGAGATGGAGCTTTACAGAGAAAAGCTGCCGTCTGCCATTGCTTCCAATGATACACCGGATATTTACTTCTGCTTTGGAGACAGTTATCTGAAGGGGGCGGTCAGTTCGGGAAAACTGCTGAAGATGAATGAATATTTGTCTGAAGATATTAACAGCAGGATAGACGAGGAAGCGATGGAAGGTATGAATTATGAGGGCGGTATATATGGTCTGGGATTTTCTGAAAGTGTGGCTGTCCTTTTTGTCAACCGGGAGATGTTTGATGCATGCGGACTGCAGATTCCTTCGGATTGGGGCGAACTGGAGGAGGTATGCAGGGAGTTTATTGCCCGGGATATCACGCCTTTTGCCTGTTCGGGAGACACGGATACCGGTTTCAGGCTTTATCTGGAAAGTATATGTGTAAGTGAGGCCGGGAGTGATGTCTGTAAAAGGGTGCTGAGACAGGAAGGGACAAAGGAGGACATTTCCGCTTTCCTGAACGGTGTTGATAAGTTCTGTCTGCTCAGGGATATGGGGGCTTTTGGAAGTCCTTTATTTACAAGGAGCACGCAGGATGTGGAAAATGATTTCTATCTGAGCAGGATTCCCATGTATCTGGCAAAAAGTGATTTCGCCGGAAATGTCATGCAGGAAAACAGTCCACTGCATGGAAAATTATCCGCAGTTCCCTTTCCGGGTGTGTATACCGGCAGAGAGAGCCTTGGGGGAGTCAGTGATGCTTTTGTTGTGAATAAGGCTGCGGAGCATCCCGAGGTGACAGTTTGGGCACTGGAAGAAATACTGGAGAATTTTGCCGTGAAATTGTATGAGAGAGGAGCAGGGATTCCGGTATGGGATACAGGTGATGCATGTAAGCCGGAGGATGATGTCTGCCGGCAGATTGAAAATATGGCCGGGTCAGCAGACAAAAGAATGCAGTATTGGGAATTTTATCTGGACAGACGCAGAGCAGAGGTTTTTATGAGAGGTTCAGAGGAGCTGGGCAGCGGAAACATATCCCCGGAACAGTTTGTCAGGGAACTGTGTGAGAAAGAGTGACGGTAATGATTTCATTGATCAGTAAAAAGGAGTGAGTATATGCACCTGCTGTCAAGGTCAGCGGTACGGACGGATGATGTATTCCAGAAGGACATTGAGGAGGAGTATGGGCTGCGCCCGCCAACCGCTACGGAACTGCTGAAAAAGATGGAAAACAACGGGTTGATCCGCCGTGAAGTGACCTCCTATGATGCACGGCTGAAGCGGATCATTGCCAGCGACAAGGCTTTAAAGTACAAAGAACAGGTTGTCTCTGATCTGACAGGACTGGAGGAAGTGCTGACAGCAGGGATATCGCCGGAGGAGCTGAATGTATTTTTTAAAGTTGCGGAAAAGATGACAGATAATTTGTCCTGATGATGCAGGACAGATTTTACTCAGATACTTAGGTTCCTAATGTTTGCCGGGAGGATATTTTAGCTGCAGGAGAAAACAGAAGGCCGGTCGGGCGAGTATAGGACATTTATGCGGGATGTATTTGTTTTTCTTTCCATAAGAAGGTGTGTTTGTTATAATAGGTGTAAAAGCAGTCAACTAATGGTTGAATTTTGAAAAAATCTTAAAAATCAACCTACGGTTGCTTGTAAATGCACTCAAATTCCGGATATGCTGTTAGTATCTTAAAAACACGACGCGCCGTTTTATCAGATAATCTTCGTGTACAGATAACAGGCTGTGCACTGCCGCAGGAATTTACTTATAACTTGTAAACGCTGAACAGGAAAGTTGAATGGGTAAAAAATATGGATGAGAATACAAATATGAAAACAGCAAATATCCGTCTTCCGGAAGCATTTGGAGACAGGATTTCATTTTTAAGAAAACTTAAAGGACTTACACAGGCACAGCTTGCTGAGAAGCTGGGAATCTCCGCTCAGGCAGTAAGTAAATGGGAGAGCGGTCTCTCCTGCCCTGATATTATGATGCTGGTTCCCCTGGCAGATATATTTGGCGTCAGTACGGATATGCTGCTGGGCGGCGGTCAGCTTGCCGGAGGTGAAATGCCTTCGGGAGGGGAGCCGGAGGCAGAAAACTCGTTCCGGGGACAGAGCGCTGAGGAGGAGAAAAAATCTTCCGGTGAGGAACAGAATCAGATTCGACTGGAATGGCAGGCTGAGATGGAGTGGCAGATAGATCAGGCGACAGGTGATACGACGGAAGAGGAAGACGCAGCACAGGGTCAGAAGAGAGCGGATAGGCAAGTCAGCACAGGAGATGACAGTACAGAGCAGAAACGGATGAGCGTGGAAGAGCAGGTAAATGCAGGTGAGAATGACAAAGAGCGGAGTCAAGTCAAAACGGAAGAACAGGTAAAGAAAAAAGAGACTGCCGAAGCGCAGAGCCGGGTTAAGACAGAACATATAAACGAAGAGGGGGCAGGCCAGCCGCAGAGCCGGTCCGGACAGGGAAGTAAGACTGGTGCATCCGGTACGGATGGGTTCGGAACTCAGGAGAATGTAAAACCGGAGGCTGACCGGACCCAGGATAACGGGCCGCAGCAGGATAAGGCTGACAGAAGAAAATGGGAGGAGGACTGGAAGAACGGCACACTGGAAATCAGAAAAGTTTTCCGTGAGAATAATGTGATGATCCATTCTCTGAACATTGATATCGGAATGGCGGACGCTATCATCAAGGAGGGTGATGAGTTTGCCCTCGACCTGTCATGTTATCCAAACGGGGACTGCAGAGAAGAGGTAAGGGATGGAGTCTGGAAGATAAAAGACAGAGGGTATAGGGATCTGTTCCTGCTGAGTAACATTACCAATATTTTCTCGGAGCGGAAAATCATTATCATTATACCGAGAGGATATCATTTTAAAGATGTGAAGATAAAACTGGGTGCAGGAAAACTGGTGGGAAGAGGAATCCTGGCAGATGCCAGTACCCTGGATCTGGGGGCCGGTGAGATTGTGCTGGCAGATTATTACAGCGGTGCTGCCAAGATCAAATGCGGTATGGGTAAAATCATGCTGGAAGGCCAGATGCGGGGCAGATGTAAACTGGACTGCGGCATGGGAGAGATCGCGGCAAGCCTTGTGGCACCTTCGGAATACGGATACAGGGTGAAGGTAGGAATGGGAGATGTCAGAGTGGGTGATAATCAGTTTGGAGGCATGGGCGGTACTTATAAGGTAAATACCGGTGCTGAGAACTTCTTTGATATCAACTGCGGCATGGGAGCAGTAAAAGTTTTGTTTGAGGAATGAGGATTGAAAAGGGGCTTGTCTTGAGATATTCAAGATAAGCCCCTTTTGTACGTTCCTGAGGTGATTCGAACACCCGACCTACCGCTTAGGAGGCGGTCGCTCTATCCAGCTGAGCTACAGAAACATAATATTTATGATATTTCCTTACGACCCTCTAATTTTATACTACCCAAAAGAAAAAGTCAAGATAGCATCCCTGTTTTTTCTGGTTTCTTACGAAGATTTATAAAAATTACTGCCAGATATTGAACAGGATATTTGGGAAATATCGACAAAGTTTTCTTAAAGTTTATTAATATACTATTCATTGCAACGACGATTTGCTATAATAGTAATATAGAAAAGGAGTGGTTATTCACAGGCAGATAATGAATGAAAGAGGTGAAAGATTATGAAGCGTAAAGTGAAAAGAATGCTGGCGATGTTTCTTACTTTTATCATGGTATTTTCCATGGCAACCGTTTATGTTTCCGCAGCGGAAGAGGGGACGGGCAAGAGCACAGAGGCAGCAGGAAAACCGGAACTGTCCAAGAAGACGGCGGACAGCGTGACCCTGAAGACAAAAGAGGGGTATGTATACGGCATTCAGGAAAATGGAAGCACATGGAAATGGGCAGAAGATAAACAGTATGATAAGACGGCAAAGACAGTTTCATTTACAGGACTGAAGGCTGAGACGGAGTATGTATTTGCTCAGAAGACAAAAGATGCAGAGACAGTACAGGATGCAGATCAGCTGAAAGTAAAAACAGAAGCTGCAGCAATACAGGCGGAGACTCCAAAGCAGGAAGAGGTAAAGAATGAAACTCCAAAAGTTGAGGAAACGCCAAAGACAGACGTTACAGATAAAAATGCAGAAACTAATAAACCGCAGGATGACAGTTTAAACACTGAAGTTCAAAAACCTGAGGGAACAGATCAGACGAATACCGGTGTAGAAGGCAATAAAGTAAATGTGCCGGACGGGACGGAAAAACCAGACGAGACACAGAAACCGGATGATACCAACAAACCGGATGGCAGTGGTGATGTAAACCCACCGACAGATATGGGAAATACGCTGGATGAAACGCCGGCCATAGATAATAACACGGCAGTAAATCCACCATCTGACAGCCTCGATCCACCAAAAACAGACGGGGATAAAAAGGAAGAGCCGAAGGGAGATACCTCTAAGAGCCACCAACAGCAGAATAATGCCTTGGTAAATAAAGACAATGAGATACACAATTCGACAAATACCAATACTGACAAGAATACGCCGCAAAAAGCGGATACACCAGAGAAACCTCTTGTTGAAAAAGTGACAGACACAAGTGTTGTGCTGAAACCTGGCAGTGACGCCGACAAGTATACTTACAGTTATAAGCTGGCATTAAAGGACAGCAAGGCAAAAGCAGTGGAGCTGACCAATGATACCGGTGAGTTCAAGGACCTGAAGCCTGACACAGATTATCTGGCTTATGTTATGATCAAGGGTAACGATAAAGCTGATAAACCATATTCTGACAGTGACTGGAGTAAAGCAGCAGCGGTACACACATTAAAGGCAGCGGCAGATAAGCCGAAAGCAGCTCCGAAGCTTGCGGAGAAGACAGACACAACGATTAAACTCGATACCTCTACAGCAGACCTGGAATACGGCGTATATCTGGACAGCGGCGATATCAGTTGGAACAGTACAGGCGAATTCAAGGGACTGACAGCAGGCAAAGAATATAAGTTTGTTACACGTGTCAAATTTGACAAAGACAAACAGATGGAAAGCCCTGTCAGCGATGTTCTGAAAGTTACGACCAAAAAGGCAGCAGCAGCGGCTCCTGAAGCTCCGGTCTGCATCGGAAGGACAGAAAACAGCATTACCCTCAGAGCCGTAAACGGTCAGGAATATGCAGTGCTTGAAAACGGAAATCCTGTAAAATGGCAGGACAGCGAAGTTTTCAGCGGATTAAAACCAAACACAAGATATTCTTTTGTGACAAGAGTAAAATATAACCCCGATGAGGCAATGGAGAGCAAGGTGAGCAGCAGCTCATCCGCAAAGACAATTATCACATTCGAGGGTTCCAGCGTGACGGGCATCGAAGTAAACGGCGTCTATGACAAAAATGCTGTTGTAAATATTGCAGCAAACGGAAACGGCATGGACAATCAGAAACCGGAATCACAGGATACCAGATGGGTTCCTGAGAGCTGGAAATGGGGTGCTTCTGCAAAGGGTACCTGGAAAAAATCTCCGTATACCGCGAAGTTGACATTGAATAAAGCAGGAAAAATGGAACTTCAGGTAGTGTTCCAGTTGGAAGAGTATACAGAAAAAGGCTGGACAGATATGACTGTTGAGAAGAAGACCATTACAGTTCCTTTCAGCGTAAAAGAACAGTATACGATCACTGCATCCGCAGGTTCCAATGGTAAGATTTCTCCTTCCGGCAGCGTTAAAGTTATGGAAGGCAATGACGCGACATTCACCATCACTCCAAACAAGGGATACCAGATTTCCCAGGTTACTGTGGACGGCAAGGCTGTTACCGTGAAAAACAGCAAGTACACATTTGAGGATGTGAGCGCAAACCACAAGATTTCCGTAACATTCAAGAAACTGACCAAGACAGTTCCGAAGACGGGAGATACCATGAACATGGCAGGCTATCTGATGCTGGCAGTTCTCTCCGCAGGCGCTGTGTTTGCAGTAGTGGTTTCTGCTAAGAGAAAGAAAATGAACCGCAGATAATGAATAACAGGTACACGCAATAGTCCCGCCGGATGCTGTCCGGCGGGACTATTTTGTGGAAAGTTATATTTTACTCCTCAGGTGAAGTGTCCTGAAGTGCCAGGAAACCTTCCTCTCCTGTACGGATTTTAACTACATTTTCTATATCGTATATGAATACCTTGCCGTCTCCAATCTGCCCGGTATGAAGAATCGTTTTTGCAGTATCAATCACTTTCTGGACAGGAACAAGACTGACGACAATCTCTATCTTGACTTTTGGAAGAAGATTCATATCCATCTCAACACCCCTGTAATAGGTGGTGGAGCCTTTCTGGATTCCGCAGCCCAGTACGTTGGTGATAGTAATACCAGTCACTCCGATTTCATTCATGGCGTGCATAAAGTCTTCCAGCTTGCTGCGTCTTGTGATAATGACCACTTTTGTGAGTTTGTGTACTGTGGTTCCTTCTTTTGGAAATTCCCCTGGTACTTCGGCAGGCGCCTGCGTGGCAGAGGAGCCTTCTGATGCCGGGGTGTATTTTTTGGCTGTGCCCATGACGCTTGGAACTGTGCCCATGGAATCCTGTGTTACAAAGTCAGCGTAGCTGCTGGTAAGTCCGTGTTCCCTGATATCCAGTCCCGCAATCTCCTCATCAGCGGATACGCGGAGGCCGACGGTGTGTTTGATTGCCTGGAAAATAACAATCATAGTCACAACAACCCAGGCTGCAGTTGCAAGGAAGCCGATGAACTGTACACCTAACTGATGGAAACCGCCGCCAACTAAAAGTCCTTTGGCTTGCGTGCCTGCACCGTCTGAGAAAAGGCCCACGCAGAGGGTTCCCAGTGCACCGCACATACCGTGAACGCCGACAGCGCCCACAGGGTCATCAATTTTACAGATTTTATCAATAAATTCAATACCGAATACAACCACGAATCCGGCCAGAATGCCAATGACAGCAGCGGATGTGGGGGAAACGGTGTCACAGCCTGCCGTGATGGCTACAAGTCCTGCCAGCGTACCATTCAGTGACATGGAAACATCCGGTTTTTTATACATGATCCATGTAATGCACATGACTGTAACGGTCGCCACAGCAGCGGCAAGGTTGGTTGTGACAAATATTTTTCCGGCAGAGACAATGGCATCGCCCTCCATAGATACCGTGGAGGCACCGTTGAATCCAAACCAGCAGAACCAGAGAATAAAGACACCTAAGGCGCCTACAGTCAGATTGTGGCCCGGGATAGCTTTTGATTTGCCGCTTTTTGAGTATTTGCCAATACGGGGGCCAAGAATTTTGGCACCTACAAGGGCAGCAATTCCGCCTACCATATGAACCGCGCAGGAACCTGCAAAGTCATGGAATCCCATCTGTGCCAGCCAGCCGCCGCCCCAGATCCAATGACCGGAGATGGGGTATACCACCAAGCTGATGAGAAGGCTGTAAATGCAGTAAGATGAAAATTTGGTCCTCTCAGCCATGGCACCTGAGACAATGGTTGCGGAGGTTGCACAGAAAACAGTCTGAAAGATCAGGAATGCCCAGAACGGAACACCGTCCGGAAGCATGGCTGTGCCGTAATTGGATTCAGAGGCAATGCCTGCCACGGAACCGAAAAAGCCGCTGCGGGAGCCGAACATAATACCAAAGCCCACCAGCCAGAAGGCAGGGGTACCGATACAGAAATCCATCAGGTTTTTCATAATAATATTGCCGGCGTTTTTGGCCCGTGTAAAACCGGTCTCCACCATGGCAAAGCCTGCCTGCATAAAGAAGACCAGTGCGGCGCCTAAAAGTACCCAGATCGTGTTTACAGATGAAAAATCACTCATAAAAATATCTCCTTCCTTTTTCAAGTTTTTACATTTTCCTTCCCAGAATAAAAACAAAAAAGGTGCGTATTTAAGAGTTATGGGAGACTCTGAAAATACGCACCTTTGCATAAAGAAAAATGTGATATATGTAATCGGAAAATGACGGCCACGGGAAATGACCGCGCATCTCCGCAATTACTGTTGATAACAGCAGGAAACCGGTATAGATTATCTATTGTTTGTTGTCTGCTGTATGGCCTGTGATATCCATGGGATAATGGCTGTCAAAGCAGGCTTTGCACAGAGGCAATTTTCCCACCATGGACTGCAGGTCCCGTGGGTTCATATAACCCAGGGAATCGGCACCGATCATGGCGCAGATTTCATTAGCTGTGTGGGAAGAAGCAATTAACTGTTTGTTGGATGGAATATCTGTTCCAAAGTAACAAGGATACAGAAACGGTGGAGAGCTGACACGAACATGAACGCTTTTTGCTCCGGCTTTTTTCAGCATACGGATGAGGTTCGCTATGGTTGTGCCGCGGACGATGGAGTCGTCAACAAGGATAATACGTTTATCCCGCACAACAGGTTCTAAAACATTTAATTTCAGCCGGACGCTTGATTCACGCTCTTTTTGTGTCGGTTTGATGAAGGTTCTTCCCACATAGCTGTTTTTATAAAAGGCTAATGCAAATGGAATCCCTGACGCTTCCGAATAGCCTTTAGCTGCCGGAATCCCGGAATCCGGGACGCCGGTCACAAGGTCTGCATCTGCAGGATATGCCGCCGCAAGGGCTGCGCCTGCACGGATGCGGGCATCATAGATATTGACGCCGTCCAGGGTACTGTCCAGCCGCGCAAAATAGATGTACTCAAAAATGCAGTGTGCATGAGTCTCCTGGCATAGCTGGCAGTTGGAGGTAATGCCATCCGCCGTGATGGTGAGAATCTCACCCGGACGGATATCACGGATAAATTCTGCGCCGATTGCAGAGAGGGCGCAGCTCTCGGAAGCAATGATATAAGATGAATCACGTTTGCCAAGGCAGAGCGGCTTCAGGCCAAGAGGGTCACGGACGCCTATCAGCTTTCTGGGGCTGGCAATGACCAGTCCATAGGCTCCGCGTATTTTTTTTGCCGTATGCAGAATTGCCTCTTCTACATTGTGAGTGCGGACTCTTTCCCTGGCGATGCAGTAAGCGATGACTTCCGAATCCGTGGTTGTATGGAATATTGCTCCGGTTTGTTCCAGTTCACATCTGAGGTCCTGAGTGTTCACCAGATTCCCGTTATGGGCCAGAGCAAGTGTTCCCTTAATGTAATTCAATACCAGAGGCTGCGCGTTTGAAAGAGTGGCAGCCCCTGTGGTGGAATAACGGACGTGGCCGATACCCAGATTACCGTGAAGCTTCTCGAGGATATCATCCTTAAAGACTTCACTTACCAGCCCCATTCCTTTGTGAGTATTCATGTTGCCTTTGGGACCTTTGGTATCACAAACGGCGATGCCGCAGGATTCCTGGCCCCGGTGCTGCAGAGAGCAGAGGCCGTAGTAAATGGATGACGCAGCATCCTCCCCGTTTGGATTAAAGATGCCAAATACACCGCAGGCTTCTTTTATTTCCATATCTGACTGTAATTCCATGGGGCTGTCTCCTTAGACGTAAAATAACAGATGGTCATAGGTCGGATATGGAAGTATTTCATCAGGAATTTTTATTTCTGCTTCATTTGCAGCGTTCTTCAGCTCTTCCATTACAGGAAGAACTTCAGTGAGGAACAGGTCAGCCTGCTTCTGCATATCCACTGTAGATTCAGCTTTGGCGGTTGCCTCTTTTAAGGTGGTTACACCGGCTGCAATACGGTTGGAGATTTCAGTCAGGTTTGACACCAGGGCTTCCTCAGATGTAGTGGAGAGTTCCGCAAGCAGAGCTTTTTTATCGGATACCTGTTTGGCAGCAGCAGCGGCGTAGCGGTTGACTGCCGGGAGAAAATCTTTTATGAGCATTTCCTGCATGGTTTTGGATTCGATGGCAACGGTTTTGGAATAGGTCTCCAGAAGAATCTCATAGCGGGAGAAAATCTCCTCCCTGGTAAATACACCGTGTTTGATAAACAAATCCAGATTTTTATCGGCAATAAAGCGGGGAAGGGCTTCAGGTGTAGAAACCAGGTTGTAAAGTCCTCTGGATTCTGCCTCTTTTACCCAATCTTCTGTGTAGCCGTTACCGTTGAAAATAACTTTTTTATGCTTTTTGACTGCGCGTTTGATTAGTTCATGGACGGCATGCTCCATTTCCTCCGGCGCAGTGTCTTTTAGTTCATTGTAGAACTGGGACAGAGCCTCTGCCACAGCGGTGTTCAAAACCATATTGGGATTTGCCACAGACGCGGCGGAGCCCAGCATACGAAATTCAAATTTGTTGCCCGTGAAGGCAAAAGGTGAGGTGCGGTTTCTGTCTGTAGTGTCCTTGGTAAAGTGAGGCAGTACATGTGCACCGGTTTCCAACTGTACGGGATGGGCCTTTCCGAAGTAAGCGTCCTCCTCAATAGATTTCAGTACACTTTCCAGCTCATCGCCGATGAAGATGGAGACGATGGCAGGAGGTGCTTCGTTGCCGCCGAGACGATGGTCATTGCCGGCGCTGGCAGCAGATACACGCATAAGGTCTGCGTAGTCATCCACTGCTTTGATCACAGCCATAAGAAATACCAGGAATTGAATGTTTTCGGCAGGAGTTTTGCCCGGGTCCAGCAGGTTGATACCTGTGTTGGTTGACATGGACCAGTTGTTGTGCTTGCCGCTTCCGTTGATGCCGTCGAAGGGTTTTTCATGGAGAAGGCAGACAAGGCCATGCTTCTCCGCTGTTTTTTTCATGATTTCCATGGTGAGCTGGTTGTGGTCAACCGCCACGTTGGCAGTATCGAAAACAGGGGCCAGTTCGTGCTGGGCAGGAGCCACTTCGTTGTGTTTTGTCTTGGCCGGAATGCCCAGTTTCCAGAGTTCCTCATCCAGTTCATGCATGTAGGCAGCAATTCTCGGTTTCAGAGCACCAAAGTAGTGGTCCTCCATTTCCTGGCCTTTGGGGGCAGGGGCACCGAACAGTGTTCTGCCTGTAAAGATGAGATCCCGTCTTTTTTCGTAAAGCTCTTTAGGGACAAGGAAGTATTCCTGTTCCGGTCCTACCGTGGTGGATACACTGGTTATTTCCTTGTTGCCAAGGAGATGGAGCATTTTAACGGCTTCTTTATTCAACGCTTCCATGGAGCGGAGCAGGGGCGTTTTTTTATCCAGTGCTTCTCCGCTGAAGGAACAAAATGCTGTTGGTATGTAAAGTGTGTTATCTTTGATAAAAGCTGGCGATGTAGGGTCCCAGTTTGTGTAACCTCTTGCTTCAAATGTGGCACGCAGGCCGCCTGAGGGGAAACTGGACGCATCGGGTTCTCCTTTTACCAGTTCTTTGCCGGAAAATTCCATGATGACTTCACCGCTTCCATTGGGTGATATGAAGCTGTCGTGTTTTTCAGCGGTATAGCCGGTCATGGGCTGGAACCAGTGGGTAAAGTGTGTGGCGCCGTTTTCTACGGCCCATTCTTTCATGGCTACAGCTACGGAATTGGCTACGTCCAGTTCCAGGTGGGTTCCATTTTGAATGGTTTTGTGAAGGGCTTTGTATACGTCCTTCGGGAGTTTGTTGCGCATCACTTTGTCGCTGAAAACCAGGCTTCCATATAGTGTGGGAATATCTTTTGGCATATTCACAGCACTCCTTTCGAGATTTATTTTGGGGTATAAATGAGCAAACAAAAAGGGCGCCTTGGATGGGGAATCCAAAGCGCCTTTGCTTTATGGTGAGTAGTATTGCATGGAAAATGGGAAATGTCAAGAGGTATTTGAAAAAAATATGCAGAACGGACGTCACCCGGGCGTGGGAGATGCCCATGCCCGGGTAACTGAGCGTTGGAAGGCGGAAGGAAAATTTTTGTGGATTTTTATGGGATTGACAGAGTGGGGGGAGGAAGGTATAATCGGTTTATCTGGAGAGCATTTCATTTAATCTGCGGCAGG